>ERZ1673744.700-NODE-700-length-40035-cov-10.970885_pt1 | contig 40035 bp, 37 predicted proteins | sample MGYA00580207_ERZ1673744 | MGnify/ENA primary metagenome ERZ1673744 (study PRJEB41218, sample SAMN15661751) | gut metagenome | host: Homo sapiens | place: Canada: London | collected 2015-08-20/2019-03-30 | study: EMG produced TPA metagenomics assembly of... | reverse complement strand
GTGTGCAGCCCCGGCGGCAGCACCATTCAGGGCGTGCGCGTGCTGGAAGAGCACGGCCTGCGGGGCGCGGTGATGGACGCCGTGCTCGCCGCTTACGACAAGACAAAGGAAATGGGAAAGGGTTAATGGACTTATGCGCATCGTTGTGAAGGTAGGCACCTCTACTCTGGCATACGGCACCGGACGGCTGAACATCCGCCATACGGAGCAGCTGGTCAAGGTGCTGAGCGATTTGAAAAATGAGGGCCACGAGGTCATTCTGGTATCGTCCGGTGCCATTGGCATGGGCGTGGGCAAGCTGTCGCTGCCGCAGCGCCCAAAGGACACCGCCAGCAAGCAGGCCTGTGCCGCAGTGGGTCAGTGTGAGCTGATGTATACCTACGACCGGCTCTTCAATGCCTACAATCACACCGTTGCGCAGATCCTGCTCACCGGCGTGGACGTGGAGCATACTGACCGGCGGGTCAACTTTCAGACCACGCTGAACCGGCTGCTGGAGCTGGGGGCCCTGCCTATTATCAATGAAAACGACACTGTGGCCACCGACGAGATCACGTCCATCGGCGACAACGACACCCTGGCCGCCATCGTGGCCTGCTGCTGCAAAGCCGACCTGCTGGTATTGCTGAGCGACATCGACGGCCTGTACACGGCCAACCCCCACACCCATCCGGACGCTGCGCTCATCCCGCTGGTGGAAGAGATCACCCCCGAGGTGATGGCACTGGCCGATGGGGCCGGTTCGGCACTGGGTACCGGCGGCATGGCCACCAAGCTGCGGGCTGCCCGCATGGTCACCGGAAGCGGCGCCGATATGGTCATTGCCAACGGCGCACACCCGGAGGTGCTGTACGACATTGCCGACGGCAAGCCCGCCGGGACCCGTTTCAAAGGACGCAGACAGGAGGATCTGGCATGACGACACAGGAGATTCTGGAAGCCGCCCGCGCAGCAAAAACAGTCGTTGCACTGGCAAGCAGCGAGACCCGCACCCACGCTCTGTGGGCCATGTCCGACTGGCTGTGCCACCCGGAAAACATGGAGGCCATCCTGGCCGCAAACGTCGAGGATATGGCCGCCGCCAAGGGGCACATCAGCGACGTGATGCTGGACCGGCTGGCCCTGACCGAGGAGCGCATCGGAGCCATGGCCCGGGGCATTCTGGAGGTGGCCGCCCTGCCGGACCCGGTGGGCCGGGTGCTGAAACGGGTGGAGCGCCCCAACGGGCTGGTGATCGAAAAGACCGCCGTGCCCATGGGCGTGATCGCCATCATCTACGAGAGCCGCCCCAACGTGACCAGCGACGCCGCCGCCCTTGCCATCAAGAGCGGCAATGCCTGCATCCTGCGCTGCGGCAAAGAGGCCTGGCGCAGCGCCAATGCCATCGTGAAAGCGCTGCGGCAGGGTCTTGTGGAGAGCGGCCTGCCGGAAGCCGCTGTCAGCCTGATCGAGGACACCTCCCACGCCTCGGCCAACGCCCTGATGACCGCCGTGGGCTATGTGGACCTGCTGATTCCCCGCGGCGGGGCCGGGCTGATCCGCGCCTGCGTGGAAAACGCCAAGGTTCCCTGCATCCAGACCGGCACCGGCATCTGCCATATTTTTGTGGATGACACCGCCGACCAGGATAAGGCACTGGACATCATTGAGAACGCCAAGGCCAGCCGCCCCAGCGTGTGCAATGCCGAGGAAGTATGTCTGGTGCATTCGGCCATTGCGGCAGAGTTTCTGCCCAAGCTGGCTCAGCGCCTCGGCCCGGACCGCACGGCAAAGGGCCTGCATCCGGTGGAACTGCGGCTGGACGAGCGCGCCGCGGCCATCATCCCCGGCATCCCGGCAGGCCCGCAGGACTTTGACACCGAGTTTCTGGATTACATTCTGGCCGTCAAGGTCGTGGACAGCGTGGACGAGGCCATTGCCCACATCGCTGCTCACTCCACCGGCCACAGTGAAGCCATCCTGACCCGGACACAGGCCCACGCCGACCGGTTCACGGCAGCTGTGGACAGTGCCGCCGTGTATGTAAACTGTTCCACCCGCTTCACCGATGGTGGAGAGTTCGGGCTGGGCTGCGAGATGGGCATCTCCACCCAGAAGCTGCACGCCCGCGGCCCGATGGGGCTGGAAGAGCTTTGCAGCTACAAGTACATCATCCACGGAGATGGGCAGATCCGCTGAGTTCCCTACCTCCCCAGTGTGAAAATAATTTTCTCGTGCAGGCCGACGTCCGACGTCCCGGCCTGCATTTTTGTTTTATCGGCATGGAGTGTTTTTTCTTCAGCAACAATTTTTGAAGATTGTTTTCACTTTTGATGGTTTTTCCGTGTTTTGGGGCAGACTATTGTATCCAAATTTTTTCTGTTTCTCACAAATAAAAAGTGCTACTTTCTCCGTTTTTTCTTGCAAAATCTTCAAAAAAGCTCTTGACACCCCTGTTTTCGCGCGGTAAAACTATATTGGAAATCTTGATAACGATTTCAGTGTGTTTCATCATTCCGCCTCAAAACTGTCCGCCACCCACAACACTATACTGAGAACAAAGGAGAGAACACTATGACGATTGCCATTCTTGCACACGATTCCCGCAAGGAACTCGCGCTTCAGTTCTGCACTGCCTACAGCGCGATCCTTTCCAAAAATGTAGTCATTGCCACCGGTACTACCGGACGGATGCTGGCGCAGACCACCGGTCTGCCTGTGCATTGTTATCTCTCCGGCAAGCTGGGCGGCGTACAGCAGATTACTTCCCGCGTTGCCTGCGACGAAGTGGATCTGGTGCTGTTCTTCCGCGACCCGCTCAAGGTGGATGCTTCCAGCCTGAACGAGCAGAACCTGCTGCGCCTGTGCGATATGCACGGTGTGCCCATTGCCACCAACATCGCCACTGCCGAGGTGCTGCTGCGCGGTCTGGATCAGGGCGATCTGGACTACCGCGAGGGCATGCACCCGCCGGTTGTGGAGCCCGTGCCCGTACTGGAACACCGCGCCGTGTGCTGAGACAGACTTTGTGTATAGAGGGAAACAGCGCCGCAGAAATGTTCTGCGGCGCTGTTGTTTTGTTTACTCCTGTTTGCCTTCCGGGCGGAACACATAGCCCTTGCCCCACACATTGCACAGGTACACCGGCTTTGCGGGGTCCGGCTCGATCTTGCTGCGCAGGTTGTGGATGTGCACCTGCACGGTGCGCACATCGCCAAGGCTGTCCTTGCCCCAGATCTTCTGGTAGAGCTCATTGGCCGTAAAAAAGGTGTTGGGGTTGCGCACGAACAGGCTGAGGATGCGGTATTCCATATCGGCCAGATGGATGTCCTCGCCCCGGCAGTGCACACTGCGGCTGTCGGCATCCAGCCGGAAAGCCGGGCAGGTGTAGCCCCGGAGACTGGGCTCGGCGGCATCCATCTGCACCCGGCGCACGTTGGCCAGAATGCGGGCCACCAGCACCTTGTTGTCGTAGGGCTTGGTAAGGAAATCGTCACCGCCCAATTCCAGCGCATGCACGATGGTGTCCACATCGTCCAGGCAGGAGGTAAAAATGATGGGGCAGTGATGCCCGCTGCGCAGGGTCTGACACAGCTGCATGCCGTTGGTGTCCGGCAGCAGGATGTCCAGCAGGATCACGTCAAAGGGGTCTTTTGCGTGGGCCAGTGCTTCCTCGCCGGAGGCTGCACACACTACCTCAAACCGCTTCTGACTTTCCAGAAAGATCCGGGTCATTTCCCGGATCATTGCATCATCCTCCACCAACAGGACACGAATCATGCCGCCGCTCTCCCTTTTTTGCCAAAATTCTGGTATACTGAAACTACCTTACAGTTCAGTATACCTTATTTACGATACCCTGACAACCGCTTTTAGCGAGATTCATGCTTGTATTTCTGAGGAAGGTGTGTTTATGCGGCACAAAACATCCGGCTATTTTCTGCTCTCGGCCCTGCTGGTGAGCCTGATCCTGGGGCTGTGCATCCTGCTTAACCTGCGCTGTCCGCAGGCGGTCAGCGACGGTGCTCTGACCCAGGAGCAGCTGACCCGGGGCGTCACCCTGACCGGCTGGCAGCAGACCGGCCCCGGGCACTGGCGTTTTGCCTTTGAAGCGCCTGCCGACGTCCCGGAACTGGTGCTCTGCCTTTCCACCCGGTCGCTGGACGCCGTGCCGGAAGGGCTGGAGCCCACCGACCAGCGTGGTGAGGCCTTCTGGGTGCGGCCGGTGCCCGGCCGGACGTCCGAGATCACTGTGACCAGCACCACGGTCCCACAGATGTGGTTGATGCTGCCCGACACTCTGTGGCACTGGCGCGAACTGCGCAGCAGCCTGCAGCTGATGGCGCTTGTGGCTTTTGCCAGCATGGGTGCGGGCATTCTGGCGCTGTTCTGCTTCAAGCCCAAGCATGAACTGGGAGTTTTCCTGCTGTATCTGGGCGTCATGTTCGGTTGGGGGTTGGCTGTGCTGTTCCCGGCCGGGCAGACCGGCGCACTGCTCGGGTTCCTGATGGGGCTGTATTTTCCCTTTGCCGTGCTCACGCCCCTCTGGCTGTGCTGTTCCCTGCTCCATGTGGCCCTTCCCCGGCGCGGCAGCCGACGCTTTGCGCTCTTGGTCCTGGGCGTCCTGCTGTTTCTGATGCTGGGCACATCCACCCAGGCGGTACTGCGCAGCGTCACATTGCAGGCCGGTATGGCGATGGTGCTGGTGGTGCTGGCCCAGGCACTGGCGAAAAAAGAACGCCCGGCCTGGTATCTGCTGGCAGGCTACATCCTGACCTTTGGCCTGCGTCTGACGATCGTACTGCCATCCTTCCGGTTCTGGTTTTACCGGGAAAGTTTCCCCTTCTACATGGTGCGCTGTGCCCGGCTGTACGACATTCCCTTTACGCTGGGGTGTCTGGTGTTTGTCAGCCGCCGCTACGCACTGCAATTTGACCGCACCGAGCAGCTGGCGCAGGAGCTGGAAGCCCGGGTGACACAGCGCACCCAGGCCCTGCAGAACGAGACGGACGCCCGCAAGAGCATGATGCTGAACATCTTCCACGACCTGCGCAGCCCGCTGTTCGTCATCGGCAGCGGGCTGGACACGCTGGCCGCCGCGCCGGACGCTCTGCCTGCCCTGCTGCCGATACTGCAGGAGCGGGTGGGCTTTGTGCGCAGGCTGACCGAGGACCTGTTTCTGGCGGCTAAGCTGGAGCAGAAGCAGGTCCTGCTCAATGAGGACCGCGCCCGGTTGGAAGCCCTGACTGCAGCGGTGTGCAGCGCCTGTCAGGCCGAAGCCGCCCACAAAGGAGTGGAGCTGCGGACCGATACCGGCACTCCCCTGCCCGTGTGGGGCGACGCTGTGCGGCTGGAGCAGATCTTGCAGAACCTTGTGACCAACGCCATCCACTACACCCCCTCCGGCGGACGGGTCACCGTGGTGTGTGCTGCCGAGAACGGGCAGGCCTGCGTAAAGGTCACGGACACCGGCTGCGGCATCGCGCCGGAGGATCAGCCCGCCGTGTTTGACCGCTACTTCCACACCACCGCCGACACCAAGCACGATTCCACCGGCCTCGGTCTGACCATTGCGCAGGAGCTGGCGCACCTGCACCGGGGCGAGATCCTGCTGCAGAGTGAGCCGGGCAAGGGCAGCTGTTTTACCCTCTGCCTGCCGCTGTTGGACGCTGAATGACACAAAAAGCCCTGTGGCTTCCCGTTTTGAGAAGCCACAGGGCTTTTCTGTTACAGTGCTCAGGCAAGCAGAGCGGACAATTTTTCCAGCCGACGGATGGCCTCGTTCAGCAGCTGCTTCGGCGGGTCAAAATCCGGGAAGCCCTAGGACAGATTGATGGAGTCATACTGGTTGTTGATGCGGGTCATGCGGCGGATAACGGAATCCGTAAACGTGCCCACGCGGTCGCTGAGCTGCGGCATATCTTCCTCTTTCTGGGACCCTCTCCGTCACAGCTGCGCTGTGCCAGTTCTCCCGAAGGGCGAACTTTTCTTCTGTCGGCCAAAAAGGATCTCTTTTTTGACGTTATTTTTTCAATGACCCAATCAGTCCTTGAAATAAGCCTTCTGGATGGCCAGCAGCACACCGGCACGGCTGGCGGCAAAGTTCAGGCCACCCTGCAGGTAGCAGGTGTAGGGCTCACGCAGCGGGCCGTCGCAGGACAGCTCGATGGTGCTGCCCTGGGTAAAGCTGCCGCTTGCCATGACCACCTCATCGGTGTAGCCCGGTTCCGGGCTGGGTTCCGGGGCCGCATAGCTGTCCACCGGGCTGGCAGCCTGGATGCCCTGACAGAAACCGATCAGGGCATCGGCGGTGCCGGCATCAAAGCAGGTCACGATGTCGTTGTGGTCATCACAGTAGCGCGGCACCGGGTTCTTGCCCAGCAGCTCCAGCATGCACTGCGCATAAATGGCGGTCTTGATGGCCTCACACACCACGCCGGGGGCATAGTAGAAGCCCAGATACATGTCGCGGGGCGTTTCCAGCGTGCAGCCCAGTTCCTTGCCCAGGCCGGGCGCGTTCAGGCGGTAGGCGCACAGCTCCACCAGATCCTTCCGGCCGGCAATGTAGCCGCCGGTGGGCGCAATACCGCCGCCAGGGTTCTTGATGAGACTGCCCACCACAAGGTCGGCACCCACCTGGCAGGGCTCCTGCGTCTGGGTGAACTCGCCGTAGCAGTTGTCCACAAAGATGATGATATCCGGGTTGGCGGCACGGGCGGTGTCGGCAACCTTTTTGATGGTGTCCAGGTCAAAGGCGTTGCGCTGCAGGTAGCCGCGGCTGCGCTGGATATGGCACACCTTGGCCCCGGGGGCCTTCTGTGCAATCAGGTCGTAGTCCGGGGTGAAGTCAGCCTTGAGGGGAGCTTCGTCGTATTTGATGCCGTAGTCCATCAGGGTACCGGTGCCCTTGCCCTTGCCGTCCAGACCGATGACGCCCTCCAGCGTATCGTAGGGGCGGCCGGTGGCGGCCAGCAGGGTGTCCCCTGCCCGCAGCAGGCCGAACAGGGCCACCGCCAGCGTATGGGTGCCGCTCTGGAACTGGCTGCGCACCAGTGCATCCTCTGCGCCCATCACCTCGGCAAAGATCTGTTCCAGCTTTGCGCGGCCGGTGTCCCACAGGCCGTAGCCGGTGGTGCCCAGCATATCGGTGGAGGACATCTGGGTGTCGGCAAAGGCCTTGAGCATCTTGAGCTGGTTGAAATCGCGGATTTCCTCCATATGGCGGAAATAGGGCTGGCACAGCTCCATGGCCTTTTCGTCCAGTGCCAGCACTTCGGGTTTGTAATCAAAAAAGTGGTTGAGAATCGACATATCTGTTTCCTTAATTTAATGTTCTTGTATTTTCAGAAGCATGGACGCTCCGCTGGGCCAGAGGACAAACGCCAATATAAAATAGTTCTTCCTCTGAATATGCCCAGAGTGAAACGGAGGGCATTCAAATCGTCCGGCTCACGGCGCGGCAAAACGTACATACTCCCCCAGCTTTGCAAAGCCGAGGCGGGTGTAAAAATGCACCCGTTCCGGGGCGCAGAGGAACACCGGGTGCTTCCCTTCTGCTGCAAGGGCGTTGGCCATCTGCACGATGAGCCGCCCGCCGATGCCTTTGCCGCGCAAGGGCTCTGCAGTCTGGCCGCAGGCCATGTAGGCCTGTCCGTTTGCGACCGCATAGGCGCCCACAGTGCACACCGTCTGCCCGCCCTGCTGCAGCGCCCAGACCACGGCCCGGCCCCGGCTGCGCTTCGAGCACAGCTCTGAATAGGCATCGTCCCGCCGGGCGGGGTCCGTTGGATAAAGCGCCTGCGCCACCGTCATGGCGGGCGGCTGGGCGTCAAGGGTCAGACTGCTCCAAAGAGCATCCTCTACAGCAGGCAGGGGCAGCATTTTGCCGGGAGCAAGGCCGAACACGGTCAGCGTTTCGGCCCGATGCCAGCCTGTTGGCGGCGGGTAGACGCCCTCGTCCAGAATGACGCTCCCACAGCCGCAGAAGGCCAGAAAGCTTGCCAGCTCCTCCGGGTTTGCATGCCCGGCTGCCCATGCCGTGCGGCCGCTGAGTTCCAGCGCCAGCGTGGGACCAGCATAGAACCGACCGGGCTGGCTTTTGCCGAAGATCTGCTGATCCAGCGGCAGCAAGGCGTCCAGCACCCAGCGACCCCGGCAAGCGTTCCGGAAGCGGGCACGGCGCGCCGGGGTGTTGACCCGTGCGATCACTTGAGCGCGTTGACGATCTTCTTGAACTCACGGCCGCGCACCTCAAAGTTGGGGTACAGGTCGAACGAAGCACTGGCCGGAGACAGGATGATGATGTCGCCGGGCTTTGCGGCGGCGCGGGCCAGCTCCACAGCGTGCTGCATGTTGTCGGCGTGCTGGATGGGCAGCGCTGCTTCGTCAAAGCCTTCGCATTCGCGCACAGCCTTCTCGATACGGGGGCCGGTGGCACCCATCAGCACCAGGTTCTTGACGTGGGCAATGACTTCCGGTGCCAGCGGCTCATACGGGATGTGCTTGTCGTAGCCGCCCGCAATGAGGATGACCTTCTGGTTGAAGCTGCGCAGGCCCGCAATGGTGCGGGTGGGGCTGGTACCGATGGAGTCGTTGTAGTACAGCACGCCGTCCAGGGTGCGCACCGGCTCAATGCGGTGCTCTACACCGGTAAAGGTGCTGCCCACCTGCTGGATGGCTTCCACCGGCACGAGGCCCCACACGGCAGCCGCAGCGGCCAGCAGGTTCTCGATGTTGTGCAGGCCGCGCAGCTTCACGTCCTTCTGAGCCAGGAACGGGGTCACCACACCGTCCTCGGCCATGCAGAGCATGCCGTCCTTGCGCAGGAAGGCACCGTTGTCGGTGTCGTGCAGGCGGGTGAACCACACCTGCTTGCCCTTGCAGTCCTTCTGCATGGAGCGGCTGATTTCGTTCTCATAGCCCAGCACGGCACGGCAGGGCGGGGTCTGGTACAGCAGGATGTTGCGCTTGGCGTCGATGTACTCCTGCATATCCTTGTGGTGGTCCAGATGGTTGGGGGTGACATTGGTCACCACGGCCACATTGGGACTGGAATGCATGCTGATGAGCTGGAAGCTGGACAGCTCTACCACGGCCACATCGTCGGGGCTCACCTCGGGCAGCATGGGCAGCAGCGCTGCACCGATGTTGCCGCCCAGATGCACCTTGCGGCCGGCGGCCTCGAAGAACTTGGCGATCAGGGTCGTGGTGGTGGTCTTGCCGTCGGAGCCGGTCACAGCCACGATGGGGCAGGGGCAGAAATCAAAGAACAGTTCCACCTCGCTGGTGACCATGGTACCAGCCGCCATGGCATCCTGCAGGGGTTTCTCAAAGTAGCCCACAAAGCCGGGGGTGCGCATAATGATATCCTGGCCCTTGAAGCCGTCCAGATAGTTCTCGCCCAGGCTCAGGTCGATGCCCAGCTCCCGGATGGTGGCGGCGTAATCTCCGAAGTCCTCCACGCTCTTTTTCTGGTCGCACAGGGTAACGTGTGCCCCCAGCTCCACAAATTCTTTGATCAGGGTCTTGTGGCTGACGCCCGCGCCGATAAAGGCCACCTTTTTTCCCTTGATGAGCTGTTCGAGCTTCTGTTGATCCTTCTGCATAAAAACAGATCCTCCTTCGTACAGTATCGTATTCTGAACACGCCGGAACTGCCCGGCATTTGTGAGTTTCGCTGTACTATTATAGTCCATTTGGCCGCGCTTGGCAACGGAAAACCGTGCACTCGGCACCAAAAAGCGCGGTAAATTCACAAAAAGGCAATTGTTTTTTGTCTGTGTTTCTGCTACACTTGTCGTTGCAGAGCCGTTTTTGAGGGTTTCTGCACCATGATGAACGGAATGAGGGTTTCTTTTTTGAATCGTTTTTTGCGCATGACCGCAGTGGTGCTTGCCGCTGCGTTTGCTTTTCTGCTTACGGGCTGCGGCGGCAGCTCCGCCAGCACCAGCTTTACCTGGTTTGTGGACAATATCCCCGCAAACCTTGACCCGCAGGTAGCCACCAAGGCCGAGGATGTGATCGCCTGCGAGAACCTGTACGGCGGACTCGTGCGCCGCAATGCCAGCGGCGAGCTGGTGCCGGACCTGTGTGAGCGGTGGGAGATTTCCTCCGACGGGCTCACCTATACCTTTTATTTAAAGAGCGGCCTGACCTACACCGGCACGAAAGGTGCCGCCACGGACTACGCCATCACCGCTGAAGATTTCGTGTATGCATTTCGCCGGGTGTTCGACCCCCAGACAGCCTCGCCCTATGCGGTGGAGTTTTCTGCCATCCAGAACAGTGCCGCCGTGCTGGACGGCACTGCCGACCCCGGCACGCTGGGCGTGTCGGCCATCGGAGAACTGACGCTGGTGTTCCGCCTGAGCGAGCGGGACGACACCTTCCTTTCCAAACTCACCCTGCCGGGTGCCATGCCCTGTGACGAAGCCTTTTTTGAGAGCACCCGCGGCACCTACGGTCTGAGCAGTACATCCACTCTGTCCAGCGGCAGCTTTTACATCTACAACTGGACGGCCAGCGGCCTGTTCCTGCACCGCAGTGCCGCGTCCCCGCTGGTGAACAACCTGCGCCTTGTGCAGAATACCAGCAACACCGACAAGAGTGCCGCCCAGCTCATTGCAGACGAAAAGTGCTCGGCCGCCCTGGATGACACCGCCGAAGCCACTTCCCTGCAGAGTGTGGAATACTCCGACACCACCTGGGCCCTGCTGTTCAACGCATCGGAAGGCTCGGCGTTCGCGGTTGCATCCCTGCGGCAGGCGCTGGCCGGCATCGCCCTGCAGAACCTGTCGGTGCCCTCCTCGGGGCTGTTCACGGAGGTGACCGGCCTTGTTCCGGACGGCCTGACTGTGGACGGCATCGACTACCGCGATGCTGCCGGGGACCTGCTGCCCACCATCCCGGATGCAAAGGCACTGTACATGCAGGCCCGGCAGGGCATGGCCAGCTCCGACTTCAACGGGGTGACCATTCTGCTGCCCCAGGGCTCCGGCCTGACCGAGACGGTGGAGCAGATCAACGGTGCCTGGCAGAAAGACTGTTCCCTCTTCTTCTCGGTGGAAGAGGTGCCGCAGGAGGAGTTCGACGCCCGCCTTGCCAGCGGCAAATACACCATCGCACTGGCTCCCATCCGGGCCGAGGGCGGCAGCGTATACCAGATGCTGCAGCAATTTGCCGGAGACAACAATCTGACCGGTCTCACCGACCCGCTCTATGCCGGGACCCTGTCTGAAAGCATCCAGCGCACCGGCACCGCTCGCTGCCAGCTGCTGCGCGATTGTGAACGCCAGCTGCTGGAGGGTTGCACCGTGGTGCCGCTGGCCGCCCAGCAGAAGCGTCTGCTGGTGGCCGACGGCGTGGAAGGACTGGTGTTCGACCCCTTCACCCCGGTGCTGGACCTGACCTACACCACGAAAAACTGACCCGACCGTTTTCGGCGCGATCCGCTCTTGACATTTGTCCCCTGCTTTGCTACAATGATAAAGTAGTGTGCAGGGTTAGCTCATCCGGTAGAGCGACTGCTTCCCAAGCAGTAGGCGGCGGGTTCGAGTCCCGTATCCTGCTCCAGCACAACAAGCCCCCGGTCTTGCATGAATTTCATGTAGGGTCGGGGGCTTGTTTTATGCTGCTCTTGCGTTTTTCCCGGTACTGTGCTATACTTCTCTGCGAACTGAACAAAAACAGCAGGTGCGTTCCGCCGCAGGCGCTTTGCCGCGGCAGGAACGTTAAAAGGGAAGCGGGTGCAAATCCCGCACGATCTCGTCACTGTGATAAGGGAGCCCGCGGCCCGGGTGCTTCTGGCACCGGCCACTGAAGCGTTGCTTTGGGAAGGCGGCGGCGGGCGCAGATCTTTCAGCCAGGAAACCTGCCTGCTGTTGGTACAGGAGCGCACCGCTCCGGACCACGAGGAATTGGTCGTGCCGAAAAGCCTATGGATCATGGGTCTTTTTGTGTTGCCATTCCGCAAGCAGAAAGGCCTTTTTTTGTTTGCGGAAAACGCCCTTTCAGTGCCATGTTCAGGGGTATGCAAACTGTTCTGTACGAACAAAAAGGAAAGGAACTCATCATGAGAAAACGCAACATCCGCAAGGCTGCTGCCGCCCTGACTGCCCTGGCTCTGTGCGCCGGTGTGCTCAGCGGCTGCGGCGGCGCCGCATCCAGCACCGCTTCCAGCGCAGCAAGTTCTTCTGCCGCTGCCAGCAGCGAAGCATCCGGCGAGGACGCCGACGAGGCTGCCGCAAAGAACGTGGCAGACCTGATCGATGCCATCTATGTACAGGAGCGCAACGACAACACCGACGAGCAGTGTGCTGCTGCCAAGGCTGCCTGGGACGCCTTGACCGACGCTCAGAAGGAGCTGGTGGAAGGCGAAAATGCTGACCCCGATTACTTTGGCCGTGACACCGGCGATGCTTCCAAGGATGCCGCCCGCAACGAGGACAACATCGGCGAGAACGAGCTGCTGGTGGTCTCCTTTGGCACCTCCTTCAACGACAGCCGTGTGAAGGACATCAAGGGCATCGAGGACGCCCTGCAGGCCGCCTACCCTGACTGGAGCGTGCGCCGCGCCTTTACCGCACAGATCATCATCAACCATGTGCAGGCCCGTGACGGCGAGAAGATCGACAACATGCAGCAGGCCATGGACCGCGCTGTGGCCAACGGCGTGAAGAACCTGATCGTGCAGCCCACCCATCTGATGCACGGTGCCGAGTACGACGAGATGATGGAGATGATCGACTCCTACCGCGACAAATTCGAGAGCGTTGCCGTGGCTGAGCCCCTGCTGGGCGAGGTCGGCTCTGACGCCACCGTGATCAACTCCGACAAGGAAGTGGTTGCCAAGGCCGTGACCGAGGCCGCCGTGAAGGATGCCGGTTACGAGAGCCTGGACGCCGCCGCTGCCGAGAAGGTCGCCTTCGTGTTCATGGGCCACGGCACTTCCCACACTGCGAAGGTGAGCTACAGCCAGATGCAGACCACCATGCAGACCCTGGGCTATGACAATGTGTTCATCGGCACCGTGGAGGGTGAGCCCGAGGAGACCGCCTGCGAGAACGTGATCGAGGCTGTGAAGGCCGCCGGTTACACCAAGGTCGTCCTGCGTCCCCTGATGGTGGTTGCAGGCGATCACGCCAACAACGACATGGCCGGTGCAGACGAGGATTCCTGGCTGAGCCAGTTCAACGCTTCCGGCGCATTTGAGTCTGTGGACTGCCAGATCGCCGGTCTGGGCGAAGTGCCCTCCATTCAGGAGCTGTACGTTGCCCACACCAAGGCTGCCATTGATTCTCTGAACGGCTGAAAATAACTGTCAAATTGCCCGGAGGGAGTGATCTTTTCGGGCAATTTTTCTTTTTGACAGGATTGTGGTATACTGAGACCTGCAGGGAGTTTCTCCCTTTCTGATTCTGAAACATTGAGGTATTTTTCTATGCGCTGCAAACAGATGCTTTCCCTTTCCGTTGTCACCGTGCTGCTGGCCGCTTCTCTGGCGGGCTGCGGCGCTTCTTCCACCGCTCCGTCGGCCGTCTCTTCCGAGGCCCCTTCCAGCGCGGCAAGTTCCGCCGCATCCGAAGTCACGGAGACCGCCGCTCTGCCGGACGGCGTATACACTGCCGAGTTTGATACCGACAGCGGCATGTTCCATGCCAACGAGGCCTGCGACGGCAAAGGCACCCTGACCGTTAAGGACGGCAAGATGACCTTCCACGTCAGCCTGGTGTCCAAAAAGATCGTGAACCTGTACCCCGGCCTGGCCGCTGATGCCGAGGCCCACAAAACGGACTGGCTGCTGCCCACCACCGACACTGTGACCTACTCCGACGGCACCAGCGAAGAGGTGTACGGCTATGACATCCCGGTCACCGCATTGGATGAGGACTTCTCGCTGGCCATTCTGGGCTCCAAGGGTACCTGGTACGACCACACCGTGAGCGTGCGCAATGCCCAGCCCAAGACCGAGGAAGTCTCCGAGACCCCCGCAGACGGCGAATACACCGTATCTGTGGCACTGGAGGGCGGCTCCGGCCGTGCCACCGTGGACAGCCCCGCCACTCTGACCGTGGCCGACGGCAAGATGACCGCCACCATCGCATGGAGCAGCCCCAACTATGACTATATGGTCGTGGACGGCGAGAAGTACCTGCCCACCAACACCGAGGGCAACTCCACCTTTGAGATCCCGGTCGCTGCCCTGGGCACCCCGCTGGCCGTGACCGCCGACACGGTGGCCATGAGCACCCCGCACGAAATCGAATACACCCTGACTTTTACGCTGGAATAAGATGAACAAGATCACACGCAGCCAATTTCTGAGGCTCCTGCCCGCTGCCGGGCTGCTGCTGACCGCCTGTGCCGAGCAGGCCGGTCCCACGGTGGAAGTGCAGCTGGTACCGGCCGGGACCGCTGCACTGGACTACGCACAGCAGTTCACGGCTACAAAATACGAGGGCGGCTATACCCTGCTCTCCATCCCGGCCGACGGGGCACAGTTCCTTGTGGTGCCGGAGGGGGCTGCCGTTCCGACCGATGTGCCGGACGGCGTGACCGTGCTGCGTCAGCCGCTGCAGAACCTCTATCTGGTGTCCACCTCGGTGATGGACCTGTTCCTCGCACTGGACGCACTGGACTGCATCGCCCTGAGCGGCACCCGCGCCGAGGGCTGGTATCTGGACGAGGCCCGGCAGGCCATGCTGGACGGGCGCATTGCCTATGCGGGCAAATACAGCGCCCCGGACTACGAGCAGATCCTTGCCGCGAATTGCGGTCTTGCCATCGAGAACACCATGATCTACCACACCCCGGAGGTCAAGGAGCAGCTGGAGCGCTTCGGCATCCCGGTGCTGGTGGAGCGTTCCAGCTACGAGAGCGGCCCGCTGGCCCGCATGGAGTGGATCAAATTCTACGGCATCCTGCTGGGCAAGGAGGAACTGGCACAGCAGGTGTTTGACCGACAGGCGGAGCGCATCGCTCCCCTGCTGGACCAGCAGTCCACCGGCAAGAGCTGCGCGTTCTTTTCTATCTCGGCCAACAATCTGGCCAACGTGCGCAAGGGCGGCGACTATGTGGCCCGCATGATCGAGATGGCCGGGGCCGACTATGTGTTTGCCGATCTGACCGACAGCGGCAACAGCCTTTCCACCATGAACCTGCCGCTGGAAGACTTCTACGCCGGTGCACGGGACGCCGACTTCCTGATCTACAACAGTACCATTGAGGGCGTTGTCTCCACCACCGACGAGCTGGTGGCCAAGTGCTCCCTGCTGGCGGACTTCAAGGCTGTGCAGAATGGGCATGTCTGGTGCGTTGCCCAGAGCTTTTTCCAGCAGAGCATGGAATTGGCCGATTTTATCCTGGAGCTGCACCGTCTGTTCACCGAGGATGCGCCGGACGGATTGCAGTATTTCATTCACGTTGAGTAAGGAACCGCTTATGACCCGCAAAAAACGCTATCTGTTTTCTTATCTCCTGCTGGCGCTGGCGCTGGTGGTTCTGTTTGCCGCCAACCTGTTCTGGGGCAGTGTTGCCCTGACCCCCGGTGCCGTGCTGGCGGCCCTGACCGGCCGCGGGCAGGACGCACTGTCGGTGGGCATCATCACCCAGCTGCGCCTGCCCCGGGCCGTGATGGTGGTGTTGCTGGGCGCGGCACTCTCTGCGGCAGGCTATCTGCTGCAGACCTTTTTTGCCAACCCCATCGCCGGGCCTTTTGTCATGGGCATTTCCAGCGGAGCCAAACTGGCCGTAGCACTGGTGATGGTGGTGTTCCTGAACCACGGCCTGCTCACCAGCTCCCTCACCCTGATCCTGGCCGCATTTGCGGGGGCTATGGCCGCCATGGCCTTTGTGCTGGCGGTGGCCCGTTGGGTGCAACGCATGAGCATTCTGGTCATCTGCGGCGTCATGATCGGTTACATCTGTTCCGCTGTCACCGAGTTCGTGGTGGCATTTGCACAGGACTCTAACATCGTCAACCTGCACAACTGGTCACAGGGCAGCTTTTCCGGCATGACCTGGGGCAATGTACAGGCGGCGGCACTGGTGGTGCTGCCTGCGCTGGCAGCAGCTTTCTGCCTCTCCAAACCCATGAGCGCCTACCAGATGGGCGAAGCCTATGCCCAGAGCGTGGGCGTGAACGTGAAGCGTTTTTCCCGGCTGCTGGTACTGCTTTCCAGTCTGCTGGCGGCCTGTGTCACGGCCTTTGCGGGGCCCATCTCCTTTGTGGGCATTGCAGTGCCGCATCTGGTCAAGCAGCTGCTGGGCAGCGCAAAGCCGCTGGTGGTGCTGCCGGGCTGCTGCCTGGGCGGGGCCGCCTTCTGTTTGCTGTGCGACCTGATCGCCCGCAGCCTGTTTGCTCCCACGGAGCTTTCCATCAGCGCGGTCACCGCCGTGTTTGGTGCGCCGGTGGTCATCGGGCTGCTCATCCGCCGGAACCGGGAGGGCGCACAATGAAGGAATTTCTCTGTGAAACGCAGGAGCTTGCCATCGGCTACGGCAAAATGCCGCTGGCCTCCGGCATTGCACTGGGGGCAAATCCGGGGCAGATCCTTGTCCTTGTCGGCCCCAACGGTGCGGGCAAATCCACCCTGCTCAAAACACTGGCCGGACAGCTGGCCCCGCTGGGCGGCACTGTGCTGCTGGACGGGCAGGACCTGACCGCCTACACCGGCACGGCCCGGGCGCAGAAGCTGGCCCTGATGCTGCCTCACACCCGCCGCACCGAGCTGACCACCTGCTTTGAGTTTGCCGCCGCCGGGCGCATCCCTTACACCGGGCGGCTGGGCATTCTGTCCGACGCCGACCGGCAGGCCGTGCAGGATGCACTGGAAATTGCCGGAGCTGCGCATCTCGCGGACCGGGACTTCAACTGCATCAGTGATGGGCAGCGTCAGCGTGTTTTGCTGGCCCGTGCCATCTGCCAGCAGCCTAAAGTGCTGCTACTGGACGAGCCCACCTCCTTTCTGGACATCAAGGGCAAGATCGAGCTGCTGACCATCCTGCAGAAGCTGGCCCATGAACAGGGCCTTGCGGTCATCGTAAGCCTGCATGAGCTGGACATGGCACAGAAGATCGCGGACGCAGTGGTGTGCGTGTTCCCGGACCATGTTTCCGGCGTGCTGACCCCGGATGCCGCCTTTGCCCCGGACAACATCCGTGCGCTTTATGCGCTGAGCGAAGCGCAGTACACGGCCCTGTTCGGGCAGACAAAACCTCAAAAGCCCACGTTCGAGCACTACGTCCGCAGCGGACAGAAGCTGCTGCGCTGCGGCTATACCACCGGCACCTGTGCGGCGCTGGGGGCAGCGGGCGCAGCCCGGCTGCTGCTCACCGGCCATGCGCCGGAGACGGTGGCGCTGCGCACCCCAAAGGGCATCGTGGTGGAGGTAGCCCCCCTGTTCTGCCGCCGCACCGACACTGGGGCCGAATGCGCCATTGAAAAGGACGGCGGCGATGACGTGGACGTGACCACCGGTCTGCCGGTGATCGCCACAGTGGAACTGCTGCCGGACTGCACGGACATCCGCATCGACGGCGGCAGAGGTGTGGGCCGGGTGACCAAACCCGGCCTCGACCAACCCGTTGGTGCCGCCGCCATCAACCATGTGCCCCGGCAGATGATCGCCGAGGCCCTGCGCCGGGAGGCTGAAGCCGCCTGTTATACCGGCGGCTTTGCGGTGACCATTTCCATCCAGAACGGCGAGGAAGTGGCCCGGCGCACCTTCAACCCGCACATCGGGGTGGAGGGCGGCCTTTCGGTGCTGGGCACCAGCGGCATCGTGGAGCCCATGAGCCAGCAGGCCATCCTGGACACCATCCAGCTGGAAATGAACCAGGCTGTTTTGCGGGCCGGTACCCCAAAGCGACTCATCCTTGCCCCGGGCAACTACGGGCTGGACTACCTGCACGACGCCTACCCGGCCTTTGCGGCCATCCCGGTGGTCAAGACCTCCAACTTCATCGGAGATACGCTGGATATGGCGGCTTCCGCCGGGTTTGAGCAGGTGCTGCTGGTGGGCCATGTGGGCAAGCTGGTCAAGGTGGCCGGCGGCATCATGAACACCCACTCCCACACGGCCGACTGCCGCACCGAGCTGTTCTGTACCCATGCCGCCCTCTGTGGAGCAGGCCGGGAGCTGTGCGCGGCTTTGTACGCCGCCGCCACCACCGACGCCTGTCTGGAGCTGCTGGACGCCGCCGGACTGCGCGCCCCGGTGCTGGAAAGCCTGCTGGATGCCATCCAACTGCATCTCGACCGCCGGGCGGGCGAAGCCTTCCGGGTGGGTGCAGTGCTGTTTTCCAACCAGCACGGGCCGCTTGGTGCAACACAAACTGCAAAGGAGCTGCTTGAACAATGGAACAACGCATGACCGGTACCTTTTACGGGGTCAGCGTCGGCCCCGGCAATCCGGAGCTGCTGACTTTGCAGGCCGTGCGGCTGCTGCGGCAGTGCCCGGTGCTGGCTGCGCCGCAGACCGCTTCCGGGCAGATGCTGGCGCTGGACATCGCCCGCCGGGCGCTGGGCAGCGAGCTGGACGGCAAGACCATTCTACCCCTGCAGTTTGCCATGAGCCGGGACGCCGCCGTGCTGCGCGCCTCTCACGAGACCGCTGCCAGCGCAGTGCGGCCTTTTCTGGATGCCGGGCAGGATGTGGCCATGCTGAACCTGGGTGACGTGTCCATTTATGCCACCTTTGGCTATCTGCAGGAGATCCTGCAGGCGCAGGGCTATGCCACCGCGATGGCGGCGGGTGTGCCCAGCTTCTGCGCGGCAGCAGCCCGGCTGAATCAGCCCCTTACCGGCGGCATGGACGCTCCGCTGACCATCGCTCCCGGCAGCCGGGCCGACGAGGTATTGGACGCCCCCGGCACGAAAGTCCTGATGAAAACCGGGCGTCAGCTGCCCGCCCTGCTGGACACCCTGGACGCCCACGGTGCGTTGAGCCGCAGCGCCCTCGTGTGCAGCTGCGGCCTGCCGGATGAAACGATCTTCCCCGACCTTTCGACTGCGCGCCCGCCGCAGGATGGCAGCAAGGCCGGATATTTTGCAACGGTACTGGTAAAGGAGTAACTGCTATGGTACACTTTGTAGGCGCGGGGCCCGGTGCCCCGGACCTGATCACTCGGCGGGGCGCAGCCCTGCTGCAGGAGGCTGATTGCATCATTTATGCGGGCAGTCTGGTCAACCCGGCCCTGCTGGGACTGGCAAAACCCGGCTGCGCCATTTACAACAGCGCCGAGATGACGTTGGAACAGGTGCTGGATGTGATGCACACCATGGAGGCAGACGGCAAAATCACCGTGCGCCTGCACACCGGCGACCCCTGCCTGTACGGGGCCATCCGGGAGCAGATGGATGAACTGGACGCCGACGGCATCGCCTACGATGACACGCCCGGCGTGTCCAGCTTCTGCGGCGCGGCGGCGGCACTGAATGCCGAATACACCCTGCCCACCGTGAGCCAGACCGTGATCATCACCCGCATGGAAGGCCGCACCCCGGTGCCCGAGCGGGAAAAGCTGGCCAGTCTTGCCGCCCACGGGGCCACTATGGTGATTTTCCTGTCCATCGGTCTGGTAGACAAGGTGCAGGATGCTCTGCTGCAGGGCGGTGCCTACACGCCGGACACCCCCGCCGCCGTGGTATACAAGGCCACCTGGCCGGAGCAGAAAACCGTTCGCTGTACCGTGGGTTCTCTGGCGCAGAGCGTGCACGACGCCGGCATCACCAAAACAGCGCTCATCGTGGCAGGCGATTTCCTTGGCACCCGGTACGAGCGCAGCAAGCTGTACGACCCCGGTTTTACCACCGAGTTCCGCAAGGGGTCCGACCAATGACCCGGGCCTATCTGGCCTTTACCAACACCGGTCTGGCACTGGCCCGGCGGCTGGCAGACGCCCTGCCCGGCAGTGTGGACCGCTGCGGCAGCGGCGGCGTCTCCCTTGCCGGGTGGACCGCCCTGCAGTTTGCGCAGAGCGACGCCCTTGTTTTTGTGGGAGCCGTGGGCATTGCGGTGCGGGCCATTGCGCCGCACTGCCGCAGCAAGGCGTCGGACCCGGCGGTGGTGGTACTGGACGAATGCGGCCGCTTTGCGGTGCCGGTGCTGTCCGGTCATCTGGGCGGTGCCAATGACCTGGCCCGTGCACTGGCCGCCGTGTGCGGAGCCGTTCCGGTGATCACCACGGCCACCGACGCCCACGGCATTTTTGCGGTGGACGAGTGGGCAAAGCACCAGAACTGCACGGTGCTGGAAGCGGAGCGCATCAAGCATGTCAGCAGCAAGCTGCTGGCCGGGCAGTCGGTGCGGTTTGCCGCTGAGTTTCCCGTGCAGGGCACCCCGCCCGCCGGGGTGGATCCTGCACGGACCCCTGCCGAAGCCGATTTTGCCCTTACCCTCTCCCCTGCCGGGGACGCTTTGCATCTGGTGCCCCGCATCGGGGTGCTGGGCATCGGCTGCCGCAGGGGGACGTGTGCCGAGCAGTTGGAAGCCGCCTTTGCGGACTTCTGTGCCCGGCACAGCCTTGCCCCGGCGTGCATCGCAGCGGCGGCCAGCATCGACCTGAAGGCCGACGAGGCCGGGCTGCTGGCGTTCTGCCGGGCCCACGGCTGGCCCATCACATTTTATTCTGCGGAGCAGCTGCGGGCACTGCCCGGGCCGTTCACACCATCTCCTTTCGTGCAAAGCGTCACCGGGGTGGACAACGTGTGTGAGCGGGCCGCTGTGCTGGCGTCCGGCGGCTGCATCCGCATCCCGAAACAGGCGGGCGGCGGTGTGACCTTTGCGCTGGCGCTGTGCCCCTATGCCCCGGACTGGAGGTGGCAGAATGGCTGATATCGTATATGTGGTCGGGCTTGGCCCCGGCGACCCGCAGTTTTTGACCGCACAGGCGCAGAGCGCCCTGGAAGAAGCCGAGGTGCTGTGCGGCTATCCGGTCTATCTGGATCTGGTACGCCCCTATTACCCGGAAAAAGAATATTATGCCACCGGTATGACCAAAGAACTGGACCGCTGCCGCTGGGCACTGGAAACTGCCCACAGCGGCCGGACCGTGGCTCTGGTGTGCAGCGGTGACGCCGGAGTGTACGGCATGGCCAGCCCCCTGCTGGAGCTGGCCGAAGGCTGCCCGGACGTGACCGTGGAGGTGGTGCCCGGCCTGACTGCCGCCCTGAGCGGCGGCGCGGTGCTGGGTGCCCCGCTGGCCCATGATTTCTGTGTGCTCTCTCTTTCCGACCGGCTCACCCCGTGGGAGGTCATCGAAAAGCGGCTGGCCGCAGCGGCCATGGGCGATTTCTGCATGGCGGTGTACAATCCTTCTTCCAAGGGGCGGCCGGACTATCTGGCCCGGGCCGTGCGCATCCTGCTGCAAAACGGCAAGGCCCCGGACACCGTCTGTGGGCTGGTGCGCAACATCGGCCGGGAGGGCCAGAGCGCTCAGGTGCTGACGCTGGCCCAGCTGGAGCAAACGCCCGTGGATATGTTCACCACCGTGTACATCGGCAACCGCAACACCCGGGTGCTGCAGGGCCGCATGGTCACGCCGCGGGGGTACCGCGTATGAGGGCAGTGGTGTTCAGCGGCACCACCGAGGGCCGCATTTTTTCCCGACAGCTGGCCCAGCTTGGGGCGGACGTTCTGGTGAGCGTGGCCACCCCGCTGGGCAGCGAGGAACAGGGCAGCTTTGCCGGCATCACGGTGCACTGCGGCCGGTTGACCCCGGACGAGATGGCCGCCCTTGTGCAGGGAGCCGACCTGTGCGTAGACGCCACCCACCCCTATGCGGTGGACGCCACCCGCAACATCCGCACGGCCTGCCGCACCGCCGGGGTGGAATATCACCGGCTGCTGCGTGCGCAAAGCCCCCTGCCTGCCGGGAGCATGGTGCTCCAGTCGGCGGCACATGTGGCGGATCTTCTGGCCCAAACGCAGGGCAATGTCCTGCTGGCCACCGGGGCCAAGGAGCTGCCTGCCTTTGCGCAGCTGGCCCCGGAACGGCTGTACCCCCGTGTGCTGCCCACGCTGGACGGCATTGCCGCCTGCGAGGCCGCGCACATTCCCCACAAGAATATCCTTGCTTTGCAGGGGCCGTTCTCCTACGCACTGAACCGGGCCCTGCTGGAGCAGTTCTCCATTCGCTTTCTCGTGACCAAGGACGGCGGGGCCGCCGGTGGCTTTGCCGAGAAAGCGCAGGCTGCCGCCGACACCGGCGTCCAGCTCATCGTGATCCGCCGCCCGGCCGAGACCGGTGAGACGGCAGACCAGATCCTGACCCGCTGCAGGGAGGTGCTGAAAGGATGATCACACTCATTGGTATGGGCTCCGGCACCCCCGGTAGCCTGACCGCACAGGGTCTTGCCGCCCTGCAGGGTGCCGACCGCATTCTGGGCGCAAAGCGGCTGCTGGCCACACTGCCGGAGGGCTGCACCGGAAACCGGCAGGCCCTGTACAAACCGGACGAAATTCTGGCCTGTCTGGCCGCGCACCCGGACGAGGAAATTGCGCTGGTGTACAGCGGCGATACCGGGTTCTACTCCGGCGCATCCCAGCTGCTGCCCATGCTGCGGGCCTTTGGCATCTCCTGCCGGGTGCTGCCCGGCCTTTCCAGCGTACAGCTGCTGGCCGCCGCCGTAGGCCGCCCCTGGCAGGACTGGACTCTTGTTTCTGCCCACGGCTGTGCCTGCGACCCGGTGTCTGCCTGCATGAACCATAAAACCGTATTCTTTCTCACCGGCGGGGCCGAGACCCCGGCCACCCTGTGTGCCGCACTGACCGCCGCCGGGCTGGGCGATGCCCACGCCCTTGTGGGCGAAAACCTTGGCACACCCGACGAAAAGATCCACTTTGGCACCGCGCAGGAACTGGCCGGGCAGACCTTTGCTTCCCTGAGTGTCCTGCTGGTGGAACATGCCGTGCACCCGGAACGCCGCACCCCCGGCCTGCCGGATGAGGCCTTCATCCGGGGCGAGGTGCCCATGACCAAGCAGGAAGTGCGGGCCGCCGCGCTGGCCAAACTGGCCGTGCGCCCCGCCGATACCCTGTGGGACGTGGGGGCCGGTACCGGCAGCGTGAGCGTGGAGCTGGCACTGGCCGCCCCGCAGGGGCATGTGTATGCGGTGGAGTGTGAGCCGGACGCCTGCGCCCTCATCCGCCGGAACCGCGAAAAATTTGCGGCGTGGAACCTCTCCCTCATTGAGGGCCGTGCCCCTGCCGCACTGGAAGCCCTGCCTGCCCCGGATGCCGTGTTCATTGGCGGCACCAAGGGCAGCATGGCCGCGGTGGTGGACACGGTTCTGGCCAAAAACGCCAATGCGCACATCTGCATTGCCGCCATTGCGCTGGAATCCCTGAGCGCCGCCATTGCAGCCCTTACGGCTCATGGCCTTTCCGCTGAGGTGACCCAGCTTGCCGTGAGCCGTACCAGACCGGCAGGCAGGCTCCACCTGCTGACCGCCAACAACCCCATTTTTCTGATCACGGGAGAACGCAAATGATGCAGTTCGTCATCGCCGCACCGCGTTCCGGCAGCGGCAAGACCACCGTCACCTGCGCCCTGCTGGCCGCGTTGAAAAAGCGGGGCATGGACCCCTGCGCCTTCAAGAGCGGGCCGGACTACATCGACCCCATGTTCCACCGGTCGGTGCTGGGGGTGGAGAGCCACAATCTGGATCTTTATCTTTCTGCCAAAAATACGGTACGGGAACTGTACGCCCATTATGCTGCCGGACACGGGGCTGTGGTGTGCGAAGGGGCCATGGGTTTTTACGATGGGCAGGGCCTGACCACCCGCGCCAGTGCCTGGGAGCTGGCCGATGCGCTGGACCTGCCGGTACTGTTGGTGGTACAGCCCAAGGGGGCCAGTGTGACGCTGGCCGCAGAGATCCAGGGCCTTGTGCATTTCAAACCGGAGAGCCACCTTGCAGGCATCCTGCTGAATGACTGCTCCGAAAAGCTCTTCCGGATGCTCAAGCCTCTGCTGGAAACCGAGACCGGCCTGCCGGTGCTGGGGTATCTGCCCCGCCTGCCGCAGGCGGTGGTGGAGAGCCGCCATCTGGGCCTGAAAACCGCCGGAGAGATCACCGATCTTGCCCAGCGCATCGGCCTGCTGGCCGATGCGCTGGAAGCAAATCTGAACTGGGCAACGCTGGAAGCGCTGACCGAACGACCGGCTCCTGCCCCGGTGCCGCCGCCTGCTCTGCAAACGGCGGGCGTCCGCATTGCTGTGGCACAGGATAAGGCATTCTGCTTTGCCTACGCCGAAACGCTGGACTGCCTGCGCACTGCCGGGGCAGAACTGGTGTTCTTCAGCCCGGTGCACGACACCACCCTGCCGGAGGACATCTGCGGGCTGTATCTGCCCGGCGGCTACCCGGAACTGTATGCCCGGCCGCTGAGCGAAAACAAAACCATGCGCGATGCCATCCGGGATGCCGTAAATGGCGGCCTGCCCACGGTGGCAGAGTGCGGCGGCTTTCTGTATCTGGGGCAGACGCTGGAAGATGCCAGCGGTACCGCCTGGCCCATGGCAGGCGTTCTGCCCGGCAAAGGCGTCAAGGTGGGGCGGCTGGTGCGGTTCGGCTATGCCGACATGACCGCCAAAGCCGACAGCCTGCTGTTCCATGCAGGAGATCATTTGTATATTCACGAATTCCACCACTGGGATTCCACCGACAATGGTTCAGACTTTTCCGTTTGGAAAAGCGAAAAAATACAGTGGGAATGCGGATTTGCAAGCATGAGTTTGTACGCCGGTTTCCCGCATCTTTACTGGGCAGGCACTCCCCTGCCCCGCCGCTTTGTGAGCGGTGCAAAGTTCTATCAACGACAAAAGAGAAACACACATGACTGAAACGGAACTGAAAACTTTACTTTCCGGCATCACCCCGCCGGATGAAGCTGCCCGCGCCGCCGCCTACGCCCACTGGGCCGGGTTGGCCAAACCTCTGGGCGGGCTGGGCGCACTGGAAACTTTGCTGGAAGATGCCGCCGCCCTCACCGGCAGTGCGGCGCTGGATGTTTCCCGCCGGGCTGTGCTGGTGCTCTGCTCCGACAACGGCGTGGTGGCTCAGGGCGTGAGCCAGACCGACCAGAGCGTGACCCGCGCAGTGGCGGAGAATCTGGCTGCCCGGCGTACCAGCGTGTGCCAGATGGCCCGTACTGCCCACTGCGATGTGGTGCCCGTGGACATGGGCATGGCCGGAGACCCGGTGCCGGGGGTGGCAGACTGCCGCATTGCCGCCGGTACTGCCGATTTCACGCAGGGTCCCGCCATGACCCGCGCCCAGGCTGTGGAGGCCGTCGGCCGGGGCATCCGGCTGGTGCAGGAGCAGAAAGCTGCCGGTGTGCAGCTGCTGGCCACCGGCGAAATGGGCATTGGCAACACCACCACTTCCAGTGCGGTGGCAGCGGTGCTGCTGGGCCAGCCGGTGGAACGGATGACCGGCCGGGGAGCCGGCCTTTCGTATGAAGGGCTGGCCCGCAAGGTGGATGCCATCTGCCGGGGCATCCTGCGCAACAAGCCGGACCCCACAGACCCTCTGGACGTGCTGGCCAAGCTGGGCGGCTTTGATCTTGCCGGGCTGTGCGGCGTCTTTCTGGGCGGTGCGCTGGAAGGCGTGCCCGTGGTAATGGACGGCTTCATCAGCGGCGTGGCGGCCCTGTGCGCCGTGCGGCTGTGCCCTGCCGCGGCCAAAGCGGTGTTTGCCAGTCACTGTTCCTCGGAGCCTGCCGCCCGTCTGGTGCTGGATGCACTGGGCAAGGCCCCGCTTCTCACCGCCGGGCTGCATCTGGGCGAGGGCACCGGCGCTGTGGCCAGCCTCCCGCTGTGGGACATGGCACTGGCGGTGTACGACCACTGTTATTCCTTTGCGGAGGGCGGCATCACGCCGTACACCCCGCAATGCTGACGCTGGTGATCGGCGGGGCGGCCAGCGGAAAAAGCGAATACGCCGAGAGTCTGGTACTGCGCAGCACTCTGCCGCGCTATTATCTGGCCACCATGCAGGTGTGGGACGCCGAATGTGCCGCCCGGGTGGAAAAGCACCGCAGAATGCGGGCGGCAAAACAGTTTGAAACGGTGGAGTGCCCCCTGCATCTGGACGCCGTGCATCTGCCCGCCCGTGGTACCGCGTTGCTGGAAGATCTGGGCAACCTGACTGCCAACGAGCTCTATGATCCCGCCGGGGCCGGGCCGCAGACCGCGCAGGCCATTCTTTCCGGGCTGGACGCCGTGTATGCCCAGTGTGAAACCCTGATCGTCGTCTCCAACGAGGTGTTCAGCGGCGGGGCCGACTACGCAGGCGACACCGACCGCTATCTGCTGGCGCTGGCGCAGGTGAACAATACACTGGCCGCCCGGGCCGACGCCGTGGTGCGGGTGGTGTGCGGCATCCCTGTTTATTATAAAGGAGTGGAAAAATGATCGTTTTGCAGACCGTTGCCGTGGCGTTCGCCATGTTTTCGGCTGTGCCGGTGCCGCAGTTCAACTGGACCGAAAAGAACATGCGGTATGCGATGTGCGCCTTCCCGCTCATCGGGGTGGTCATCGGGCTGCTGTGGTTCCTGTGCGGCGTGCTGCCCCTGCCGGGTGCGGCGCGGGCGGCGGGCTTCTGCCTGATCCCGGTCTGGGTCACCGGCGGCATCCATCTGGACGGCTACGCCGACACCTGCGACGCACTTTCGAGCTACGGCGACCGGGAAAAGAAGCTGGAGATCTTAAAGGACCCTCACTGCGGGGCCTTTGCCGTGATCCGTCTGTGCAGCTACTTTGCGGCCTATCTGGCCCTGTGCGCCTGTGTACAGTTCACCCCGCAGGCAGGGCTGCTCTGGATGATGGCACTGGTGCTGGAACGGGCGCTCTCCGGCTATGCGGTGGCGGCGTTCCCCATGGCAAAGAACACCGGCCTTGCCCACACCTTTGCCTCGGCAGCCGACAGAGCCACTGTACGCCGGGTGCTGGCCCTTCTGGCCGCTGTACTGTGCTGCGCCATGCTGGCACTGGGTGGTTGGGCGCTGGTGCTGGCCGCACTGGCTGTGCTGTGGCGGTACCACGCCGTTGCCTGCAAGCAGTTCGGCGGCATCACCGGTGATCTGGCCGGGTGGTTTTTGCAGAAAACCGAGATCTGGATGCTGGCGGCACTGTGTGCCTGCCAGTGGGGAGGGCTGTTATGATCTTTATCACTGGGCCGCTTTACAGCGGCAAGCGCACCTTTGCCAAGACCCTGCCCGGACGGTGCATCTGCGATGTACAGGAGCTGGCCGCCGGGGCCGAAAATCCGGAAAAACTCGCGGACGAGCTGTCCGCTTACGATATCGTGCTTGCCACCGAGGTGGGCGGCGGCGTGGTACCCATGGACCCCGCCGAACGTGCCGGACGCGAAGCCGCCGGGCGGCTGGCCTGTCTGCTGGCCGCACGGGCAGACTGCGTTGTGCAGATGTTCTGCGGCATCCCCACCGTTCTGAAAGGAGAACTGCCAACATGCTGATCTATTTCCTGCGCCACGGCCTGACCGAATACAACGCTGAGAAGCGCTATCAGGGCCAGCGGGACATCCCGCTTTCTGCCGCTGGCCGCGCGATGCTGCGCAAGGCAGACATTGAGCCCAAAACCGTGTACATCACCCCGCTGTGCCGCACCCGGCAGACCGCTGAGGTGCTGTTCCCCACTGCAAAGCTGGTGGTGGTGGATGACCTGAAGGAGATGTGCTTCGGCAGCTTTGAGGGCCGCAATTACATTGAGATGGAGCATGACCCGGACTATCTGGCCTGGGTAGCCGCCAACTGTGAGAGCCCCTGCCCGGACGGCGAGACCAAGGCCTCTTTTTCTGAGCGCATCTGCCGCGCCTTTTCGGCACTGGTAGACAAGGCACTGGCCGACGGTGAGGAACTTCTGGTCATCCTGGCCCACGGCGGCACCCAGATGGCCGCGTTGGAGCGCTACGCCCTGCCCCATAAAGACTACTACGAATGGTGCGGCCCCAACGCGGGCGGCTTTGTGCTGGACGCCGCCGACTGGGCCGACAAGCGGGTGCTGCACCTTGTAAAGACCGTGCAGTACACCAGGGAGGCCGACGTATGACCGGGCTGGCCGTTCTGGGCGGCTTTGTGCTGGACACTCTCTTCGGCGACCCCGCGTGGCTGCCCCACCCGGTGGTGCTCATGGGCAAGGCCATCTCCGCGCTGGAAAAGCGCCTGCGCGCCCGCCTGCCCAAAACGCCCCAGGGCGAACTGCTGGGCGGCGGCATCGTGGCTTTTTGCCTGCCGGTGGGCACCTTTGTGTGCACCGGCCTTGTCTGCCTGGGCGCAGCAAGGCTCAGCCCGTGGCTGGGGCTGGCCGTACAGATGTTCTGGTGCGGGCAGGCACTGGCCGCAAAGGGCCTTGCACAGGAGAGCATGAACGTGCACAAAGAGCTTGTGAAGGGCGACCTGCCCGCAGCCCGCAAGGCTGTGAGCCGTATTGTGGGCCGCGACACCCAGAATCTGACCGCTGAGGGTGTGACCAAAGCCGCCGTGGAGACCGTGGCCGAAAATGCCAGCGACGGCGTGATCGCGCCGCTGCTGTATATGCTCATCGGCGGGGCACCGCTGGCGCTGACCTACAAGGCCATCAACACCATGGACAGCATGCTGGGCTACAAAAACGAAAAGTACCTCTACTTCGGCCGCATCCCCGCCAAGCTGGACGACGCGGCAAACTATCTGCCAAGCCGTCTGGCGGGTCTGCTGTGGTGCGCGGCGGCGGCCCTGACCGGCAACAGCGCCAAAGGGGCGTGGCGTATCTGGCGGCGGGACCGGCGCAACCATGCCAGCCCCAACAGTGCCCAGACCGAGAGCGCGTGTGCCGGAGCACTGGGCGTGCAGCTGGCCGGGCCTGCCTACTATTTTGGGGAATATTACCCCAAGCCTACCATTGGCGACGCCCTGCGTCCCATTGAGCCGGAGGACATCCGCCGCGCCAATAAAATGATGTATGCCGAAAGCCTGCTGGCCCTGCTGCTGGGGCTGGCGATCCGAGGGGTGATCTTATGACACAGCTGACACACGGCGGCGACTGGGCCGGATATCGGGCACAGTACGGGCACGACGCGCTGGATTTTTCGGCCAACGTGAGCCCGCTGGGCCTGCCGCAGGGCGTGGCGAACGCCATTGCTGCTGCCCTGCCTCACGCCGACCGCTACCCCGACCCCCTGTGCCGGGCACTGCGGGCAAAGCTGGCCCCGCACGAGGGGATCCCGGCAGAATCTATCCTCTGCGGCAACGGCGCGGCAGACCTGATCTTCCGGCTGGCGTGGGCGGCAAAACCCCGCACCGCGCTGGTGACCGCCCCCACTTTTGCCGAGTACGCCGCCGCGCTGGAAAGTGCGGGCTGTGCGGTGCGGCGATATTTTCTGCAGGCAGAGGTCGATTTTGCCGTGACGGATTCCATCCTCTCCTCCATCACGCCGGAGGTGGACATGGTATTTCTCTGCCAGCCCAACAACCCCACCGGGCAGCTCACGTCGCTGCCCCTTGTGGAGCGCATCCTGCGCCGGTGCGAAGCCTGCGGGGCACTGCTGGTGGTGGACGAATGTTTTCTGGATTTTCTGCCCGACTGCGACACCTTGACCGCCAAAGCCCTGCTGGACAGCAAAAATCTGCTGATCCTCAAGGCCTTTACCAAGCTGTACGGCATGGCCGGGGTGCGGCTGGGGTACTGCCTGTGTGCCAACACGGCCCTGCTGGAAGCCATGCAGGCCGCCGGGCAGCCGTGGGCGGTGTCCAGTCTGGCGCAGGCCGCCGGGCTTGCCGCACTGGACGAAACGGCCTATGTGGCACAGGTGCGGGCACTCATTGCGCAGCAGCGGCCCCGGCTCACGGCCGGGCTGCGGGCACTGGGCCTGCGGGTACTGGACGGACGCGCAAACTACCTGCTGTTCCAGGGGCCGGAAACGCTGGGCGATGCCCTGCGGCAGCGGGGCGTGGTGCTGCGCAGCTGCAGCAACTACCCCGGGCTGGACGGCAGCTGGTACCGCACCGCCGTGCGTACCGGGCCGGAAAACGATGAACTATTAAAGACCCTTGCGGAGGTACTGGCATGAACAAAGCAACCTGCATTATGGTGCAGGGCACCATGAGCGGTGCAGGCAAAAGCCTGCTGTGCGCCGCACTGTGCCGCATTTTTGCACAGGACGGCTACCGGGTGGCTCCTTTCAAGAGCCAGAACATGGCCCTGAACAGCTTTGTGACCCGGGACGGGCTGGAAATGGGCCGGGCGCAGGTGGTGCAGGCGCAGGCCGCCGGGATGGAACCGGACGTGCGCATGAACCCCATCCTGCTCAAACCCAGCAGCGACACCGGTAGTCAAGTGATCGTGAACGGCGAGGTGCGGGGGCAGATGCCCGCCGCCGCCTACTTCAAAATGAAGCGGTCGCTAATCCCGGACATCCTTGCCGCCTACAACAGTTTGGCCGAAGAGGTGGACATCATCGTCATTGAGGGAGCTGGCAGCCCGGCCGAGATCAACCTGAAAGCCGACGACATTGTGAACATGGGCCTTGCCAAGCTGGTGGACGCCCCTGTGCTGCTGGCCGGAGACATCGACCGGGGCGGCGTCTTTGCACAGCTGTACGGCACGGTGGCCCTGCTGGAGCCGGACGAGCGGACCCGCATCAAGGGGCTGCTCATCAACAAGTTCCGGGGCGACGTGGAGATCCTGCGTCCCGGCCTTGCCATGCTGGAAGAAAAAACGCAGCTGCCGGTGCTGGGGGTCATCCCCTACCTGAAGGTGGACATTGAGGATGAGGATTCCCTTTCCACCCGGCTGGAGGCAGGGCGGGCCGTCAAACCACTGGATGCGGCCATTCTGCGCCTGCCGCACATCTCCAACTTCACCGACTTCATGCCGCTGGAACAGCACCCGCTGCTGGGGGTGCGCTATGTGCAGAGCCCCCGCCAGCTGGGCACGCCGGATGTGGTGATCCTGCCCGGCACCAAAAACACCATAGACGACCTGCTGTGGCTGCGTCAGTGCGGGCTGGAAGCGGCGGTGCTCAAGCTGGCCGCGCAGGGCACCCCTGTGCTGGGCGTGTGCGGCGGCTACCAAATGCTGGGGCACACCCTTGCCGATCCGGACGGCGAAGAAAGCGGCACCCCCTGCACCCTGCGCGGGCTGGCGCTTCTGCCCACGGACACCGTGTTCAACGCCGAAAAACAGCTGCGCCAGACCCATGCCACCGCCGAGGCCATCCCCTTTGCCGGGGCAAAGCTGACCGGCTACGAGATCCACGCCGGGCGCACGACAGTGCAGGGCAGCCCGTTCTGCCTTCTGGCTGACGGCACGCCGGAAGGGTGTGTGCAGGCCAATGTGTTCGGCACCTACCTGCATGGGCTGTTTGACACCGGCGAGCTGACCGAAAAGCTCACCGCATTTTTGTGCAAAAAGAAGGGCATCTCCCCCGCCGACGCACCGTTGCTCTCGATGGAGCAGTACCGGCAGCAGCAGTTCGACCTGCTGGCCGACGGCGTGCGGGCCGCGCTGGACATGGATGCCGTATACGCCGCCATGGGCATGGACCGCAAAGGAGGGAACCGCGTATGACCCCGCAGCATCATCTGCCCGCCGACATCGAGCGGACAAGCCTTTCCATCATCACAGCCGAGCTGGCGGAACTGGGCCTGACGCCTCCGCCGGAAACCGCCGCCGTGGTCAAGCGGGTGATCCACACCACCGCCGACTTTGACTATGCCCGGAATCTGCGCTTCACTCCCGGTGCCGTGGCGGCCGGGGTGAAGGCCCTGCGGGCGGGCACTCCCATCATCACCGACACGAACATGGCGCTGGCCGGCATCACCAAGCCCGGCCTTGCCCGCCTGGGCGGCACGGCCCTGTGCTACATGGCTGACCCGGAGGTGGCCGCCCTTGCCAAAGCAGGCGGCACCACCCGGGCGGTGGCTTCCATGCAGCGGGCCGCGCAGGAGCACCCCGGTGCCGTGCTGGCCGTGGGCAACGCCCCCACCGCCCTGCTGACCATCGCCGACCAGATCGAAGCCGGGCTGCGTCCTGCACTGGTCATTGGCGTACCGGTGGGGTTCGTGAATGTGGTGGAGAGCAAGGAGCGGCTGTTTGCCACCTGCGAAGCCTTTGGCGTACCCGCCATCGTGGCCATGGGCCGCAAGGGCGGCAGCAACGTGGCCGCCGCCATCTGCAATGCCCTGCTCTACTCTGCCGCCGAAATGCTGGACCCCGCGGTCCGGGGCTGGCGGTGACCTATTTTTGACCGGAATACGCAAAAAGGACAGAACTGCCGCCATGCAGTTCTGTCCTTTTTCTTGTATTCGTTCAGGGGCTCACCGGGTAAATCTCGGTTGACGGTCTCTCATTTTCGGGGGGGGTAACAAGGTACTTCCGGACAGCACGCTCCAGCACCGCAATGTCCACCGGCTCGGACAGATGCTCGTCCATGCCGGCTTCCTTGCTCTTTTCCATGTCCTCGGTGAAGGCGTTTGCGGTCATGGCAGAGAAAGCCCCGGCGGCCTGCCGCGTTTGCAGCATACCGCCGGGACCTTTATCGAATTGCAAAAATACAGATCTGCGCAAGCGGGACCGCACTGCCCGCCAACCATGCTGCCCCCGCGCAAAGGACCAGTTTTCCAGAGGCCGCCTGCTTCAAGCGGACGTTCAGAACAAGCTGCCTGTGCCCCGCTTGACCGTACCCGGGCAGTCTTCAAAGGCATCCTCTGCGATCTCGGTATCGTCCGACAAAACGGCAATGTTCTGCAGAGAGTAACATTCCCAAAACGCATGCTCTCCGACTTTTTCCACTCCCGCCGGGATCACGATCCGTTTGAGCGCCCAGCAATGCGCAAATGCGTCCTCCCCGATCTCGTTCAACTCCTCCGGCAGTTGAACTTCCTGCAGAGACTGACAGTAGTAAAACGCTGCTCGTTCGATTTGTCTCACCTGCGCGGGAATCGTGACCTTCTGCAGAGAACGGCAATATTCAAATGCGTCATCCTGCAGTTCTTCCAGCCCGTCCGGCAGCTGCGCTTCCAGCAAGGATGTGCAGTTCTCAAAAGCCCCCCGACAAAGCCGTTTCAGGCTGGCCGGCAGAACGATTCTAGTCAGGGTGTCGCAGTCCTCAAACGCAAACATTCCGATTTGTTCCAGTCCTTCCGGCAGATGGACTTCCTGCAGAGCCCTGCAGGACTGAAAAACTGCCGTTTCGATGCATTTTACGCCGACAGGAACGGTGATCTGCCTGAGCGACCGGCATCCACTGAATGCGTCACTTCCAATTTCTTTCAGTCCATCCGGCAGCCGGATCTCCTGCAGAGCTTCGCATTCACTGAATGCGCTCCTCCCGATCAATTCCAGTCCATCCGGCAGCCGGATCTCCTGCAGGGCGGTGCATTCACAGAACGTTTTCTCCCGGATGGACCTTACTCCCTCAGGGATCACGATCCGTTTGAGAGAACTGCACCCCTCAAATGCGCTTTTCCCGATTTCTTCCAGTCCTTCCGGCAGTTCGATCTCCTGCAGCGACATGCAATTCACAAAGCACTCCTTTGCAATGGCTGTCACTCCGGCAGGCACGATCACGCAGGCGTCGGTCCCGTGGTATTTCTTCAGGACCGTACCGCCCTCGGCAAGGTCCATCGGGCCGGATCGTTTCACTCCCTCAACAGGGTCCTCCGGACGTTTCACGACGCCCGGACAGTTCCGAAAGGTATCCGTCTCAAAGGTGGTGTCCTTAGACAACAGCGTAATCTCCTGCAGGGCGATGCAGTCCCGGAATGCGCTCGCCTCGATTTGCTTCACACTGGCCGGGATCGTGATTTTTTTCAGAGCACTGCAGTTTTTGAATGCGGATTCTCCAATTTTCTCCAGTCCCTCTGACAGTTCGATCTCCTGCAGGGCGGTGCAATCCTGAAATGCTTCCAACTCGATCTGCTTCACACTGGCGGGGATCACGATTTTTTCCAGAGCATTGCAGCCTTTGAATACATAACCGCCAATTATCTCCAGTCCTTCTGATAGCTCGATTACCCGCAGGGCTGTGCAGTCCCGAAATGTTTCCGTGTCAATCTGCTTCACAGAGGCCGGGATCTCGATTTTCCTTAAAGCACTACAGCCATAAAATGCAGCGCGGCCAAGTCTCTTCAGTTTGTCTGGCAGCCGAATCTCCTGCAATGCTGTGCACTCCTGAAATGCACCTTTCAGGATCATCGTCAAGTCCTCTGGCAGTTCGATCTCCTGCAGTGCCGTGTCATTATAAAAGCTGTATTCTTCGAGCTCCTTCACGCCTGCAGGCACCACGACCTTTGCCTCCCTGCCAGAGCAGCTCAGCAGCGTGTCCCCCATGATCGCAAGTTCAACCGGATGGTCGGAGTCCTGTTCATCGGCAGAGTCATCGCCGACCCAGGCCCCGCAATTCGGACAGATCCGGCTCGCAAAGATCCAGCTTCCACAATTCGGACAACTCCACATAGTGTTTTCTCCTCTCCTGTGCATTCCCGCCGCTTTTGTTTCTTCCAGTCCACAGCCATTCGCCCGGATAGTCTATCCCCGACCGACTGCCGGATGTTTTTTTTAGTATACTCCCCCGGGCAGCATGCGGTCAATCTTTTTTGCGATAATCCCGGAAATTCATCCCCATGCCATGCTCAGCTGACCCACATCGGCGGCTTATCTTTTTGCATTTCAGTCAAACGCTTCAATTTTGTGCATATTTTGTTGTATATAGAAAAGATTTGCAACAATTGGTACTGGTATAAGGCTTCGTTCTAACACTCCTCAAAAAGAAGTGGTCGTAGGAACAACTTTTTATCGAGCCTATCTGGTTCAGCATAGAAGGGTATAACGAAAAAACGGTGACGTTCCGCATTGTGGAAAGTCACCGTTTTCTCTTATGCTGTGCAGTGGTCGTTCACTGCACAGATTGATAAGAAGGAGAACTTAAATTTCATACCATCTGATTTCATTGGCATCCAGATGCAGGTCAAAGCTGTTGCCATCAGTCGTATAAACTGTGGTATCCTGCGGCTCGTAAGTGTTGTTCACAACGCAATACTTGCCATTTTTGACATAAGCATGGACTTCCACATTGTAGTTGGAACTGAACCAAGTGTGCAGTTCATCCTCGCTGTGGGCACTCCACAAAATGGCTCGGTAAAGGGTGCGGCTGTTGGCAAAACTATACGGTACACCGCTGATGTATACGGCACGTCCCTTGCCGAAATCATGCGCCGCCATCTGCACTTCCTTATTCCGCTGCACCAGCACTTCCGTGCCTTCCAGGGCATAAATATTCTTCTTTTCCTCACCGAAGTCGATGGGTTTGTCAGCATCCTGCAAGATGAAATGATTTGGATGCTCTTCCCAGTTGTACTTGTCGTAGTTCAGGGTAAAGCCATTTTCTTCCTCCACGCCCAGAACACTGGCCATCTGGAGGATATGACCCTGATATGGATGACCGGACGGTTCTCCAACGCCGATGAAGCCGCCGCCGTTCCAGACGAACCGGCGAATGGCGGAGGAGATTTCCGGGTCTTCCCACCAGATACCGCCAGTGTGGGCGGTGTCGGCATCGCCTACATTGATGATGACATCCACCGTTTCCAGCAGCTTCGGATCGTTTTTGATATCCTCAAAGCTGATAAACTTCACATCAAACGGTGCGCCGGACAGCATTTCGATCACGCCCGAATAGCTGTAATTCTGCTTGTAGTAGAGGGCATGATGCACCATGTGACAGCCCCATGCCCGCATTTTACCCCAGCAGTTCAACACCGCCACCCGTTTGACGCAGTAAGGCGTAGTGCCCTTGATATTCTCATACAGTTCGCGGAACTCCTTGCAGACGCTTTCCACATAGTCCACAAACTCCGGGAACTGCAATGCCAGCTTCAAATAGCCGCCATAGCCAATGCGGTCAATGGGCTTGCGCAGGATGGCGCGGCGGGCTGTGACCCAGTTTTCCTTGGCTTCTTTCACCGGGTCGCCGCCCTCATGGAACGTGTCCGGGAAGAAGTAAGGCAGAAAGCGTCCTTCCGTGTACTTCACGCCCTCGATGTCGGAGATCAGGCGCAGCGTGGAGCCATTGCCCACGCTGCCCACCACGGCATCCAGCCCGATGGTCTTGAACTCCGGCATAAAAGGCTCGGTGCCGATCCAGTGATCGCCCAGGAACATCATGGCCTCGCAGCCGCACTCGTGCGTGATGTCCACCATTTCTTTGGCCAGCTTTGCTACTTCGCGCCGCTGGAACGCCTGAAAATCACGGTATTCCTTGCTGGGCACACGATACTGGTTGTTGTAGTAGCCCTGGTCGATGATATACTCCGGGCGGAACTTGTAACCCACTTCCTGCTCAAACTGATTGAGGATATAGGGGCTGACGGAAGCAGAATAGCCATACCAGTCCACGAATTTTTCCCGCTTGAGTTCATCGAAGATCAGGGTGAACTGATGGAAGAACGTGGTATAGCGGATGACGTTCACATACGGATGCTCTGCAATGAATTTCCGCAGACGCTCCATGGAATATTTGTGGGTTTTCGGCTGGCGCACATCAAATGTGATCTGATGCTCGAAATTCGTCCAGCCGTTGGTGGTGGCATTGTACATATGCACCGGGTCCCAGATGAGGTAGGCAAGGAAACTCACAGTATACTCATGGAACGGCACCGCCTGCACGGTCACGCTGCCATCCGCATAGCTCCACTGTTCTGGCGGCACAGGCTGACCCGTGGAGCGATCCATGACCTCCCACCAGCGGGTGATGTCATCGTGATCGTTTACTTTCATCAGCTCCGGGCTGATGCCTTTCATCAGAGGGATGGTCACGGTCTCGCCGGGGGCGGTGTAGAAGCCCGTCATAATGTAGCACTGCTGCACTTCGTCCGGGTTTGCTTTGGCCCATGCGTTATCCTTGCGCGTGGTATAATAGGTGGAATAGATCTTTGCATCGGCGTTTTTCAGTTCCTGCGGAAAATCCGTACCATCGCAGTCACGGATGGCATCCGCACCCCACTTTTTCAGAATCTCCAACGTTTCGGGCACCACATCCAGGTCGGTCGGAATGGTAACGCGCCCGGTCTTGCACTTATCTTCCATAGTTTTCCTCTCTTATCCTCAATCCTGATAGGTTGCGTTGTAGATGGCCAATACTGCCAGCAGTAGTGCCACGCCCACAAGCATGATGCCAAGCCCTGCAAGCTGTCCGGTCATTTTCCAGCCTGCCACCACCAATGCAATGGACAGCACAAACAGTACGATCATCAGCATGATGCGCAGGGCAGGATGCGTTTTCCAGAATGTTTTCATGTTTTGTCACCTTATCCTTTCAAGCCGCCCACCGTCATGCCCTGTGTCAGCTGCTTCTGCACACAGATGTACAAAATCAGAGTGGGCAACATCACCAGCACAAGACCTGCGTACATGGTGCCGTACTGCGCAGCACTCTGCTGGGCCTGCATCAGATTCAGCAGACCCACCGGCAGAGTACGGGGTGCGTTGGTGGAACTCATCAGGGTCATGGAGATGATGTACTCATTCCAGAAAGACAGGAAGTTGAACAGAATAATGGTGATGATCGACGGCTTCGCCATTGGGAAAATGATACGGGTCATTGCAGAGAAATAGCTGGCACCGTCAATGTAGGCCGCTTCTTCAAAGTCGTGGGGCAAAGTGGCAAAATAGCCCGACAGCAGATAGATGGTAAAGGGCAGTGCCGTAGCTGCATACACGACCGCCAGAATGAACAGGTTGTTCAGCAAAAAGCCGCTGCCGATATGGTTTTTCAGCCACACATCACCGTCACGCAGCATCAGGAAGATGGGAACTACAATATAGTTGACATTGATGAACAGACCTGCCATAAACAGCGTGTTCAGCAGCTTGCGCCCCTTGAACCGGAAACGAGACAGGCAGTAAGCCGCCGGCAGCGCAATCACCAGCAACAGCACCAGAGCCAGCGCTGTGACCAGAACGGAGTTGAGCATATATTCGCCCATCTTGGCTCCATTCCACGCATTGACGAAGTTTTGCCAGTAGAATCCGGCAGGCAGTGCCCACGGATTGCCGTAGAACTCCGAGTTCTGCTTGATGGATGCCATAAACACCCATGCCACCGGCACAATGATCGTCACAGCCAGCAGGATCAGCACAAAATAGATAAAAAATTTGTACAGGCCCTCCGCCGAACGGGAGGATTTTTCTTCCGTTTTCTTCATGTTTTTCCTCCTTAAAACTCCAGCGGTTCACGGCTGGTGGCACGGTTGACGCAGGCGGACAAGGCGAACGAGAACAGGAAGATCACCACACCGATTGCCATGCTGTAACCGTACAGACCTGCATCTTTCTGGCTGTACATATAGTTCAGCGCCACATCCGAGGCACCGTTCGGCCCGCCGCTGGTCATCGCCTTGACGAACAGGAACGCCATATTGATGGTGGAAATGATAAAGAAGGTCAGGGTGGTACGGATGTTCGTCCAGACCAGCGGAATCGTGATCTGGAAGAACTGGGTCAGGCGGCCTGCTCCATCCAGATTGGCACTCTCGTATAAGCTGGCAGGCACCGAGGACATGGAAGCCATATACATCACCATATAGTAGCCCACAGCCTGCCAGACCATTGCAATGATGATGGACGGAATGACCAGCTTTTCGCCTTTCCAGAGGAGAGGGTCAGTCATATCCCGGAACAGCCCGATGATGCTGTTCAGCATACCATTCTCCGGCTTATAGATGGCAGAAAAGATACCGGAGATGACGACCACAGACAGGATGTTCGGGATGTAGAAAATGATGCGGAAGAAATTCTGCCCCTTGATTTTTTCGCGGGTCAGGATGGCTGCAAACACCAGCGCAAACGCAAAGGTGATGATGGTAACGACCACCACCAGCAGGATCATGTTCTGCATGGAGCGGATGAACTGGGTGTCCTTCAGCAGATGCTGAAAATTTTTCAGCCCGACAAAGGTTTCGTTTGGCGAGTAGGCTCCACGCTCATACAGGCTCATGCGGAACACATTGAGGGTTGGCAAAATCATAAAAATAAAAAACAGGATGGTGGCCGGTGCCACACAGAGGAACACGAACCGTTTGCGGCTTTTGTCAGATTTCATAGACAAACCGTTCCTTTCTACTGGAATCCAGAAACCCAAAAAAGCGGAGGCGGTCAAAACCGCCTCCGCTGGGCAGGGCCTTGGAAGCTGTTTTCGGATGCAGCTTCGTTCTTACTCGATGATGTTGGCGCGCATCTGGTCGCTGGCGGACTTGATGCCATCGATCCACTGCTGTTCCGTCGTGCTGCCGGAAACCAGCGAGTTGACGGGGTCAAAGAACACCGTGCGGACTTCCACACCGGGGATAGCGGTGAAGGAAGCAAAGTTGCCCATAGCTGCCTTTGCGCCGTTGTCGTAGATGGAGTAGAACATCTTGTTGTCGCCGTCCAGATCATCGGCAATCCCCAGCACAGGCTGGATCGCGCCGCTTTCGGCAAACAGCTTGCAGGCTTCGTCGCTGTACAGGTAGGCTACAAACTGCTTGGCAGCATCCAGATGCTCCGCACCGGCCGGAATCCATGCCTGCTCGAACCAGGTGTAGCTGTAGCTGTCACCGCCAGCCTTCACAGCAGGCAGAGCGGTCATGCCCCACTCAAAGCCGTCGGCACGGGGAGCCTCGGCCATCTCGCCCACGATCCAGGTGCCGTTGGGCATGAACAGAGCCTTGTTATCCAGCACCAGCTGCTGGTTCTGGGTAAAGTCCTGATCGTTCGCCTGTGCCGGAGTGATGGGGTTGGTGTAGGAGGCCAGTTTGGTCACGATGTCAAAGCAGGTCTGTGCTTCGGCAGTGTCCCAGATGCCTTCTTCATAATGGGTCGCCTTGTTGAAGAAGTCGGGGCCGCCTGCTGCATACATCAGCGCATAGAAGAACGCATCAAAGTAGCCGGTGGTGGGGTAGGTGAACAGGTAGGTGCCCTCAGCCTTTGCCTTTTCGCCCAGCTCCCACATCTCGTCCCAGGTCTTGGGCACATCCCAGCCTTTTTCTTTCAGGAACCCTGCATTGTAGAACAGAC
>ERZ1673744.692-NODE-692-length-40312-cov-5.668828_pt1 | contig 40312 bp, 40 predicted proteins | sample MGYA00580207_ERZ1673744 | MGnify/ENA primary metagenome ERZ1673744 (study PRJEB41218, sample SAMN15661751) | gut metagenome | host: Homo sapiens | place: Canada: London | collected 2015-08-20/2019-03-30 | study: EMG produced TPA metagenomics assembly of... | reverse complement strand
CGTCAGGGATAATCCTGGATGTTTCAAGTCCGAAATCTACCAGAATGTCACTCGTAACGCCCACACCCGTGAGAAGATTTCAAGACTCTGCGAGAAAGGGCTGCTGTCCTCCACTCCTACGGGAAAGGCCAACAACTCATACCTTACACTGACTGACAAAGGTCGCAGAATCGTTGAGCTGTTGTCCGAAATCGATGAAATCCTGGACCCTGACAGTCTGTGAAATCCTGTTTTCTTGGTGTAAACAAATCATAGCATCTATTCCGATGGACTGAAATCTCATCAGATTCTATCTTGTTTCCGCAATCCATCTTTCACATTTTTCCCGATTTCATCGAATTCATAGGTTCATTACGCCGTTTAGGAAAGATTCGTCTTATGTTCCTATGAATGCTATAATGAACGAAAAAGGAAGGCAGACCAAACTGCTGGCCGCCATCGCCATCATCGCGATGGTTGTCTGCGCATTCGCTGTGGTTCTGCCCTCTGATAACGTCAGTGGTGCCTATGATGAGGCAACTGACGGTCCCTTCAACTTCATCGATGAGGTCAATTACGGTGAAGCTTACGGGACTCTGAGCAATGACTCTCTGTCCGAGGGGCTTTCTGTAAAATACGATGCAGAGAGCAAGACCTACACTGTCTCTGGAACTCTCCTCTACCAGGAGAAGGACGAGAACAGTGCTTTCTACAAACTTTGGACAACCAACAGTACAGACAACTATGGAATTGCTTTCCAGATTAATGTCAACGAGGGATCCACTCTGACCTATGGCGGCAAGAGCGTCGTAGCAGACAAGACTGGAATCCAGTTCCTCCAGTACATCGAGGATGGAAAGGAGACTATCGAATTCACTATCGCTTCCTCTACCGAGGGGGCCGTTGCTGATCCCGATGCTGGAACATACACAATTGATATCAGCGACGTGAAACTGGCTCATGGCGTAGCCAATGAGACCGAGCTCACCGAAGCTCTCTCTGATTCCAGCATCAACAGCATCGTCCTCACTTCCGACATCACCGTGTTCAAGGCGATAACAGTTGCAAGAGATGTGAACATCGATGGTGCAGGTTACACAATCACTGCCGATGCTTCCGCCACCTGGTCCGGTAGCGGAACCAAGAACATCATCACCATCAACGCAGGAAATGTTGGCATCTCCAACATCACTTTCGACAGCAAAGATGCCGCATACGGTGTCAACATCTACGGTTCTAGCACCACAGCGACACTTGCAGATGTTGCTTCCAACAACAGCAAGGGTGCTGCATACACAGTTTCGCAGGCAACTGCTTATTTCACCGATGTCACCGCAGCAGGCTACGTCTGGGGCGGAATAAACTATGACAACGGAGCAACCGTAACCATAGACAACGTCGACGGTGTCGGCTCCGCCTATACAGAGAACAGCAACAAAACCAGTAACACCATGACTGTCTCAGATGGTGCTACCGTCGAGATGAATGGATCCTGGATTGCAAAGGAGGGCAAAGAAGCGACTACCTTCAACGGATACTTCTCCTCCGTCGATTACGCCAAGACGTATTTCAACGATCCCAAGATTCAGAAGACCGGCGAGTATCTTCCTGAGATCACAGTCAATGAGAACACTGTTCTGACTACAGACTTCAACATGTCTGCAGGAACCCTGACCGTCAAAGATGAAGCAACACTTGTTGTAGCTGAGAATGTCACTCTTGACGTCTCCAAGGCTACAGCCACTGGAGAGTACATTGCTTCTGCAGGTTCGGAAATCGCGTTTGCAAAAGAATCCAATGCGAAGGCTGTTGCCGCACCTGGAGCCACCGTCACCGTTGGTGGCGAGGTCGCAAAGACTGAGACTGCTGCAACCGCTTCCACCATCGAGGATGCTCTTGAGATCGGTGGATATGGGGTCCCTGTCACCATCTCCAAAGATGTGCCTCTCAGCGAGAACGTCACCATCTCCTCCGGAATGGACATCAGGATGGCCGATGGCAAGAAAGTCATCCTCGGAACCAACACCATCACCACCGACAACGCAACCTTCAGTGGAACCGTCGCTGGAACAGATGCTGAGGCCAAGATCGCTCTCAGCGGCAGCTACACCATCAAATCCGCTTCCGTCGATGTGGACGGACGCATCTCCGGCAGCATCGATGTGGTCAACGGAACCACTGTCATCACCGGAACCGTCGACGGCGATCTCGAGATCTCCGGAGCAGGTGAAGTCATCTTCAGGGACGTCACCGTCAACTCCAACGCCGACATCACCATCCTCGGTGGAGATGCGATTCAATACACCGTCGAGGGCAAGTTCTGGCTCTACGGTGGACTCCTCATCGCTGATGACGACACGTCCGCCACTGTGACCGTCGCCGCCAAGTCCGAGTTCAAGGCCTTCGGAAACGCCACCATCGCCCCCTCCATCGCAGTGGTCGGCACAGACAGCACCTCCAAGATCGACCTCGGAGACGCCATGGGAACCCAATACATCAGGCAGGACGTCACATCCAACCTTGTGTACTCCCAGACACAGACCGTCATCATCGAGGAGTCCATCTTCATCAAGAAGAGCGCCTCCCTGACCGTCTACGGACAGCTCATCGTCAACGAGGGCGTCGAGGTCATCATCGAGGACGGCGGAAAGCTCATCGTCAACAACCAGACCGCGAAGGTCACCATCAACGGTGACATCGAGGTCGAGAACGGCGGAGCCATGGATATTAAGTATGCCGATGCCGTCGACATCTCCGGAACCGTAACATCCGACGGAACCCTCACCATCAACAGCAAAGTCACCGTGAAGAGCGGTGGAAAGATCCTCACCGAGAACGGAGACGCTTCCGAGTTCACCATCGAGGGTGAGGGAGCCAAGCTCGCCGTCAATGCCGGCGGAAACGTCGAGATCAGAGGACAGGCTGCTGTCTCCGACATCACCAACAAGGGAACGGTCACCCTGAACGGTGCCATCCTCAACGGCGGCGTCAAGATCTCCATGGCATCCGATGCCGCTGTCGTGGACATCAAATCGTTCACATCCAGCGCCACTGCCAGCAAGCTCGTGATCACCGATGACGGACTCGTCTTCAAGAGTGGGAAGAACTCCGTGAAGGTCGGATCCGAGGATGCCAACACTTTGACCATCAACGGACAGGCCAACGGCGGAATCAGGAACCTCGTCATCACCGAGGAGGTCACATCCGAGACCGTCAACAGGGAGACCACCTACTACAACAGCTTCATCCTCTCCGGCAGCGTCACCATCGCCGACGAGACCACATCCGGCGACGGAATCGCCGCCGTCCAGATCGATGTGGCCGGACCCTCCGTGGACGTCGTCGAGACGCTCACAATCGGAAAGGGTGTCACCCTGAACCTCGTTTCCGGAAACCTCGACGCCTCCGGAACCATCACAGCCACTGCCGATGGCGCAACCGTCAAGGCCGCCGGTGGAGACATCAACGTCTCCGGAATGATCGAGACATGCGTCGAGATCACAGCCAACATCAACGCCTTCTCCTACGAGGGTACCCTCGACGGAGAGGCCGTGTACTACTACACAACCCTCAAGACCGCCATCGACAACGGCGAGACCGAGATCGAGGCCCTGGGAACCACAAGCGTCCTCGAATCCGTCGACATCCCCGCCGACACCGAGGTCAAGGCTGGTCCCGGACACGAGAAGATCATCATCGGATCCTCCGACGCCAGGGACGTCGTCGTCACCGTCAAGGACGGGGGCGAGTTCAGGTCCTGCACAATCGACGTCATGGGAACCCTGACCTTCGACAACAAGAGGGACGACAGGAACAACACCATCACCTCCGACGTCTTCGTCGAGGGAGATGTCTCCAAATCCTACACCAACATCTACACCGCCCTGAACAACGCCCAGGCCGGAGAGACCGTCACCATCTACAGGTCCGGATCCAACGTCATCCTCGACAGGGACATCACCGTCAAGGAGGGCGTCACCCTCGACATCCCCAGCGGAAAGGGAGTGTCCGTCGTCGACAACGTGACCGTCACCGTCGACGGAACCATCAGGAACAGCGGAGAGCTGGACAACGTCAAGTACGACTCCGAGACCGAGGCCTATGTCGCCGGCAGCGGATTCAACCCCGAGGTCGACAACAACGCCACGATCATCGTCAACGGGGCCTTCATGGTCGTCGACGAGATCCCCTATGCAGACGACACCGCTAACGCCGTCCAGGGATACTACATCCCCGGAGCCTACTACAACCTCGTGAACACCAGCGGAAACTGGAACTACGTCACACCCATCGAGCAGGCTGCCGCCGTCTCCAACGACGTGTCCGAGGGTCTTATCACGATCCGCGGAACCAACCAGGTCGGAGACGTCACCTTCACCGGTGACGAGAACACCCCTGTCGCAATCGCCCTCGAGGGCAAGCTCACAGCTTCCAGCCTCACGCTGACCTACGCCAGCATCGATGTCGTCGATGATGACAACGGCTATCAGTTCGACGGAACCATCGTCACAGATGTAGGTTCTATCGAGTTCGTCAACGCCAATGGATTCGATGTCCTCTCCGATGTCAACGACGAGGGCGAGACCGTCATGACCCTCTCCGGCGCACCCGCCCAGGCGGATGCCGAGGGAGCGGACGTCAAGGTCACCGTCGCATCTGGAAACGTCACCGTAGCTAACACCGTCGCCGACGGTGACGACCTCGATGTCACCGGCACCGAGTTCGTCATCTCCAACGGAGCCACTCTCACCGTCGACGGTGTCAACGCCAAGCTGAACGCCAAGGACCTCTCCATCGACGGTACACTTGTCGCTTACGACGGTGGTAACGTCACCGCTGTGAACGTCTACGTCATCGGAACCTTCACCGTGTCCCCCGCCGACAGCGAGAACGACGTGCAGGCCGGTTCCGCCACCGTCTCCGGAGTCATCCGTGTCGGAATCAGCGACGACTTCGAGACCACAACATCCGCGGCCCTCAACGCCGACAAGATCGGAGACTGGAACAACATGTACGTCTCCGCCGAGTCCACCGTGACCGAGGACCTCGTCAAGAGCAAGGAGTACACCCAGTTCTTCGTCGAGGACGCCCTCTGGTTCACCGTCTACGCCAACACAACTGCCGACAGGACTGTGGTTACACCCGAGGTCATTCCCACCGAGAACGCCCTGCTCCAGAGCTGGACCGGAACCGATGTCAACGGCGACACCCAGAACTACAACGGTGGTGCTCATTTCAACATCAATGCTGTCGAGAGGTTCGATGCCAACGTCAACTACGACATCTACAGGGTGACCATCTTCGCAGACCCCGGAATCTCCGCGGTCTACATCGATGGAAAGCTGATGACCAGCGGATACTTCGAGAACCCTCTCGGAGGATCCGACAATGTCACCATGGCTGCCGGATTCCAGGCCTACGTCTCCGCAGGAGAGCACGAGATCACCTACAAGCTCGGCAACTACTTCTCCGGAGAGGCCGAGATGACCGTCAACGGCGATGCCGTCACTGGCAACAAGTTCACCACCAGCGGAATGCCCGACAAGGATGCTGTAACAGGCGACTATAAGACCTCCGTCGACTACGTCGTCTACCTCCAGGGAATCGAGGCCTCCGCCCCCGAGACACCCAGCACCCCCACCACTGGAGGGGACTCCGGCGAGGGAATGGGTCTCACTGACTACCTCCTGATCGTTCTGATCATCCTGATCGTCGTCATGGCGATCCTGGTTGCCGTCAGGATGATGAGGAGCTGAAGGTAAACGGAAATCGAACGAAGAAAGGGTTGAACGACAGAGAACGTGAAAAACCGAGTACATCTGCTCCCACGTTGAGAGAGCGTGAACCCACGGAAACCTGAAGGACAAACGAGAGGGACGGAGTTAAGGGGCCGTCCCTCCCCCTTATAATTTCCATTTTTCGAACTTTATGAATTATCGAGCACTGGTTCCTCTGAACTATTTTCGCTTTGATTCCGACTTGTTTTTAGACAGAATCTGAGCCCGAATCATTGAAATTAGCACGGTTTTTCTTCGATTCACACCGTTTAGGAAGGATTCGTCATGTGTTCCTATGAATGCTATTATGAACAAAACGAAAAACGGCAAATTGATTGCGGCCATTGCAATCTTTGCAATGATTGCATGCTGCTTAGCCATTGCCGTTCCGTCCGAGGCCACGGTCACGGAACCTGATTCCTATGGTTCTGCCACAGAGATGAATCAGGAGAAGTTCCTTGCCCTCGACAATGACAGCGATGGAATAATCGTTATCAGCACACCGACAACCTGGAATCTTACAGGTAACATTGATGTGGACAACATAAAACTCGTCCTCACCAGCAACCTGCTAATCCAGAATACTGGAACCAATGCCTTCACATTCAGTATTGCGTACGATGGCATCGCAGATGATACAAACAAAGCTGCGGCAATCACTACTGGTACCCAAACATCATCTGACGCGAATCTCAAGTTCGTGAACGTTACTGCCACAATTGATGACACCACAACAGAGGCATCCTGGGCAATCAACAGCGCCGTCCAGGGACTCAACGTATTCGTTCAGAAATCCACGCTCAACGTCAACAAGACTGCTGAATATGTAGATGGAGTGGGTGCCATCTGGCAGACTGGCACTGGAAACACCACCCTCACTGCTGATGCTAACTCCATCGTCAGTTTCAACAGCAAAGGACAGGGAATCCAGGGACTTCTCATGATCGCCAATGGAACCACTGTCAACGCCAATGTTGAGGCAGGTACAATGTGTATCTACGCTGACTTTACTGACGTCGACGTTCGTGGAACCAATGTAGGATTCTATGCTGCCGACCTCAAGCAGGGAACTAACGTCAACGTAACTGGAAACATCGGAATCTACGGTGGTTCTGGAAACAACGCATTCTCCACAGAGGCTTCCAATCTAACCATAAAGACAGTCGAGATGGACAAATCATCTATGACTGCAAATGCCTTCATTAACGCCCTCAGCACCAACGAGATCGGAATCGGTTCCAGTGTTACAATAACTGGTGGTTCTATCTCAGGATCGTTGACTGCTGTCACCAACGAGACTGTTACTGATGCAACCTTCAACCTCACCAACGTTGCTACGACGAACGTTACTATGGGTGACAATGTTAAAGCAGTCGTGACTGGAGACAACGCAGGAGATGTTGTCGCCGAGATTCCCTCCACAACTACCGATATTGAGAATGCAGTTAGTTCGAAATTCACTGCAGGAGCAACCGTAGTCGAGGTTCAGGGCGGAACAATAGACGCTGATGTCTCGGGAATATCCGGAAAGCTCGTCCTTGGAAGCGGCGTCACTATCGCAACAACAGGAAATGGAGAGCCTACAGTTACATTTACCCTTGCAAATGGAGGGTCCATCTCTAACGATTTCAACAATGACTCGTTCATGGTTTCTTCATCTGATAACAGCAAGGTAACATTCACTGATTTCAGTGGAGATGTAGAGGTAAAAGATGGTTCTGTTGTCATCGGAGATTACTCTGGAAGTATTGAATCTGGGTCCATCACACTTAACAGCGGTGCCGTAAAAATATTCGGTTCTATCTCAGGAGACCTAACAATTAAAGCAGCAGGCGGATATCTCATGATTGATGATGAAACCGGTGAGAGCGGTGCCACACTCACTGTTGAAGATGGTGCCACACTCACACTTGATGGTTTCTCTTCATGGGATCTTTCTTTCGATGGAACTGGCAATACAAACGAAGGATCTAATCTGGAAATTCTTGGAACCATAACCATCATCGACGGTGGAGAGATTAAAACCGGTAATAACAACAATACTATCACCACCTATCCTTCCACCAATCTTAACGGTGTAACACTCGGTGGAAATGTCGAGTACAAGACTGACAACATCGCCTACGAGTTTAAGGGAATGCTCGACCAGGACATCACCGTCTCCACCGAGCAGAGTCTCACCGGAGATCTCTGGATCCCCGACGGAGTCACCCTGACAATCGCCTCTGGCGGTGTCCTGAACATGGCTGGTTACGGAATCTACGTCCAGGGAACCCTCGACGTCCAGGCCAACGGAGCCATCAAGAACATCGGAAACGGATACAACGACGGAACTGTCGGGCTGAACGGTCAGATTCTCCTGTACAAGGATGGAACCATCACCAATGACGGAGTCATCGGAAGTGGATCCGAGGTCACAGTCTCTGCTGATATCAAGCAGAAGAGTGAAACGCCTGCATATGATGGAACCCTTACCGGAGCCGGACTCGAGGTCAACTACAATGGAGTCGGATCCGTCACCATGCAGAACGTCACAGGAGTCGCATTCTCTGTCAACACCGATGGAGACTACAAGGTTCTTACCATCTCTGGCGAGGCCTATACCTACGGAATCTCCGCACCCTATTCGATCTCCGCCAGCGGAGTCAACATTGAGAAGACGATGACCATCGGCGAGGATGTCACATTCAAAGCTGCTGGTGCAGTCAGTATCAAATCCGGAGTCACTCTCAACATTGAGGGCACCGTCGTGTCTGATGGAAACATCGTCATGAAGAACGGATCCACAGTCAACGTCGAGGGAACCATCGACGAGATCACAGCCGAGACAGGGAACTTCGTCACCGCACAGAAGTACAAGGACGGATCCACAAAGGTCACTTTCACCAATGTGACCGGTGTCGTTCTGACCGTCGGACAGACAACATACACCGAGAAGAACACATCCTATACCAACCAGATCCTGTACATCGCCGGAAACCCCAGTATCGTCTCCGACACAGCTAAGGTGGGAACACTTACCGTTGACAACACCGACAAGGGAATCTCCTATGTCGCTGAGGATGTCAAAATCGTTCTCGACGAGGGCGTCACCTTCAATATGGGCGGCACAGAGGTCTTCGGAGAGGTCAGCTATCCCAAGGTGAACACTCCTGCGACTGGCGCCAGCGACTTCGTCGGAACCGAGTACACCATCAAGGGTGCCACCGCTTCAGATGACGACGTCGTCTACATCACGACGTTTGCCAACGCCTACTCCCAGATCGCCAACGCCGACAAGACCACCATCAAGGTGTGGGGAAAACTCACCATCGATTTCGATGTGACCCTCGCCGAGAAGCAGACCATCGACATCAGGGAGGCCACTGTCGAGATCGACGCCGATGCCACCGTCGTGGTCCAGAGGAACGGAGCAATCATCAACAACTCCATCGAGGACGTCCAGGGAGTCCTGACCGTATACAACGGCGGAAACGTCAAGCAGCCCGCCAACTACGCTGTCTACAAGAAGACGACCGACTACGTCCAGTACTCCGGACTCGTGCCCGCCATCAACGGAGCCCAGCCCGGAGACGTCATCGATGTCAGGAACCCCGCCACCATCAAGGACGACCTCACCATCCCCTCCGGTGTCACCGTCAACAACAAGTCGACCCTGACCTTCAACGGAGACCTCACAATCGCCGAGACCGCCGTCCTGAACAACGAGGGCACCATCCAGATGGCCGGAGAGAAGTCGACCGTCACCGTCAACGGAACCTTCAACAACGACGAGGGATCCACCTTCGGATTCTACAAAATCAGCGGTGAGACCGCGACACCCGTCACCGAGAACGCCAAGGGCGAGAGCAGGGCCGTGTATTCCACCGGAACCACCGTCATCGGCGATCTGACCAACATCAATAACTTTGTCAACGCCGCGTACTACAACGATGAAGACGGAAACGTCGTCCTCACCACTGTAGCCAAGGCCGTCGCCGCTGTCGAGACCCAGGATTCCGGAACACAGTCCGTTACCGTCATGGGTACCGTCAACCAGTCCGAGGACATCGCCCTCGCCGACGGAACCACCTTGACTATCGATCAGAAAGCCAAGGTCACTCTCGGAACCGTCACCCTTGCAGCCGGGTCCGAAATCATCAGCTACGGGGAGCTCACAGCAACCGTCACCGGAATGACTGGTGTCGAGGGATCCGCCGTTGCTTCCACCATCGAGCTGTCCAAGGCCATTGCTGACATCGGAATGATCTCCTACACCTCCAGCAGCAACGTCACCACCGACTACCTCGTCATGTACAACGGAGTCGGAGGCGACGTCACCATCGCCGAAGGAAAGGTCAACGTGCTCAACGCCGTCAACGGAGAGAACACACTCAAGTTCACCGTCAACGGAACCACCCTGACCGTCGCTTCCGGAGCCACCCTGGCTGTCGAGAAGATCGGCGACATGAATGCGACCCTCGTCGCCGGTGTCGGCGAGAAGGCCGACCAGCCCTCCATCGTGGTCGAGGGAACCATCCTGTTCGACGACGGAGCGCTCGAGGCCTACTACAGCACCCAGCTCATCACTGTCAGCGGAACCATGACCGTCGCCGACGAGACCGAGATCACCATCGACGGAACCGTCGAGGTCACCGGAACCCTGGCCGTCTCCACCACCGAGGACAAGGCCGGAGTCGTGTCCATTGCCGATGATGGTGTTCTCATCGTAGGTGACAAGCCCACCGACCTCGGTGTCGCTGGATCCGGAGTCGTCTCCGGAGCGGTCGAGTCTGACAACGGTATCATCAAGGCGTACAACGGAGCAGACCTCAGCGGAGCACAGATCGATGTCGTCTCCGGAGAGTCCGAAGCCAAGTCTACCGCGTTCTACATCAACGGAGAGCTGTACATGACCGTCTACTCCTGCGATGTCAGACAGGTTGCAGACATCGTCGGATACGAGGAGTTCGACATCGTCGGATACGTCACAGAGCGTGACGGCACGAACCCCCTCGATATCGGAGATCTCCAGTACTGGTACACTGATGCTGAGATGAGCCAGAAGGCAGACAAGGTCACCGACCTCGGAAGCCCGGAGGCGCTGTACTTCAAGGCACCCGCAGCCCAGGTCACGATCTCCGTTTCCGTCGGAGAGGGCATCTCTCTGTATATCGACGACGTCAGGCAGGTCACCAACAGTGTCACCCTTGCGGTCGGTACCCACACCGTTTCCGCAACTGTGGATCCCGGATTCAAGGGCGAGGTCGCCGTCACATTCAACGGTGTCGCCGTCAACGGAACGTTCACAATCACCCCCGAGATGGCCTCCAACGCCTATGACGGACCTCTGGCCATCTCTGCTGCCGGAAACATCACCCAGGACTCCACCGTCGTCATCGATGGAGGAAACACTGGTTCCGACATGGGTCTCACCGACTACCTGCTCATCGTCCTCGTGATCCTGATCGTCATCATGGCGATCATCGTCGCCCTCAGGCTGATGAGGAGCTGAAGGTAACGCAAACCGAACGAAGATAGGGTTGAACGCCGAACAGAACGCGAACAAACGAGTACATCTGCTCCCGCGTTGAGAGAGCGCAACCGACAGCAACCTGAACAGCAAACGGGTCCCCGGAGTTAAGGGGCCGGGGACCCACCTTACAAACCATCCTCCGATCCCGGCGGCCTACAAACGTTAATTAGAGGCCCGCCCATTATCAGCCAGAGGTCCCAACATGTCCGTAAAGGCAGGCGGCGTTTTCGCTGGCGTTTTCTACATCATATTCGGTGTGATCTGGATGTCGATGACCCTGTCGATGCCGTCCGGCTTCGGCATCCTGTTCTCGTTGGTCGGTCTTCTGGTAATAGTCTACGGACTGTTCATAATAAGGAGGTCGTTCAGGGGGAGGGAGTTCAGGCCCAAGGAGAGCCAGATCCCCGAGTTCGAGGTTCCCCGCGACGCCGAGCCGGAGCCCCACGACGGCGAGTCCAACGGGTTCTGCCCGTACTGCGGCTCCCCGCTCGAGAAGGGTTTCCAGTACTGCGGGGTGTGCGGGAGGAGGCTATGAGCCCCGGCTCCATGAAGGCCCTGGGCCTGAGCCTGATGATCCTCGGGTTCGTGATCTTCATCGCCATGCCCTTCGCCATCATCTGGTTCGGGCCGGTCTGGACCGGCCTGGTATTCGTCTTCACCGCGGTCGTCGCCGTCGGGGCGGTGCTCTTCGGAAGGGGCAACGCCATGTCGCGCCCCGGGTTCGTGCCCCCGCCCGAGTTCGACGTGGACACGGGCATGAAGGGGGACATCGCGCCGGAGCCCGCCGTCGGCTCAGGGGAAGGCTACTGCCCCGGTTGCGGGGCGCCGCTGTCCCCCGGCGACGCGTTCTGCGGGGTGTGCGGCAGGAGGCTCCGATGGCGAAGCTGAGCACCGCAAGCATGATCCTTCTGGCGGTATCCGTCGCATCCGTCATCATCACGATAATCGGGCTCGCGTACGGGTTCCCGTTCTTCGCCCTGTTCCTGTGCTTTCCAGGTCTGGCGACGTTCGGCGTCTTCAGGAAGGTGGAGGACGAGCCGGGCGCCGGCTCGTACTGCCCGGAGTGCGGTTCGCCCATCGGGCCTGAGGACTCGTTCTGCAGGGCCTGCGGAAGGCGCCTCCGAGGCGCGGGGATTCGCATGTGCCAGATGTCCCTAAGCAGTGTTCTAAAATAAGGTAAAGGGAAGGGTCCCGCCGGAGGCGGGACGTTTGGTTCTCAGAAGGCCTTGGCCTTCTTGGACTGGTACAGTGCCAGCACGGCCTTGTACAGCATGTACACGTCGGCCTTGGCGGTGACCTCGACTGGCGCGTGCATGGACAGCACGGGCACGCCGATGTCCACGGTGTCGATGTCGTGCACGGAGATCTCCGACGCGATGGTGCCGCCGCCTCCCAGGTCGATCTTGCCGAGCTCGCCGATCTGCCATGTGACGCCGGCGTCCCTGAAGATTTTGATGATGTAGTCCATCATCTCGGCGGAGGCGTCGTTGGTGCTGTACTTGCCCCTGGCACCGTCGTACTTGGCGATGCAGGGTCCGTGGTTCAGGTAGCAGCAGTTGTTCCTCTCCTGGACGTCCGGGTAGGCGGGGTCGAACGCCGCGCTCACGTCGCAGGACAGGCAGACGGAGTTCTGCAGCACGTGCCTGACCTCGCATCCCTCGTCCTGTGCCAGGTCCTCCATGAAGTCCCTGAAGAAGAACGACCTCATCCCTGTGACTCCGTCCGACCCGGTCTCCTCCTTGTCGGCGAAGATGGTCATGGTGGTGTACTCCGGATCCTTAACATCCAGCTCGGCCATGAACTGGGCGTAGGCGCAGGAGCTGTCGTCCTGCCCGTAGCCCGCGACCATGGACCTGTCGAACCCGAGGTCCCTGGCCTTGAAGGCTGGAACGGCGCAGAGCTCGGCGGTCTCGAAGTCGTCCTCCCTGATGCCGTACTTCTCGTTCAGGATCTGCATGATGGCCAGCTTGACCCTGTCCTTGACCTTGTCGTCGTCGTAGGGCCAGGACCCCAGCAGGAGGTTTAGCTGCTCCCCCTCCACGACCTCGGAGGCGTTCTTCCTCATCTGGTTCTGGGCCAGGTGGGGCAGCAGGTCGGTGATCAGGAACGAGGGCTCGTCGTCCTCCTCGCCGATGCGGACCTTCACGGTCCTGCCGTCGGAAGTGTGGACGACTCCCCTGATGGACAGCGGGATGGTGGTCCACTGGTACTTCTTGATGCCGCCGTAGTAGTGGGTCTTGAAGAACGCCATGTCGGCGTCCTGGAACAGCGGGTGGGGCTTGAAGTCCAGCCTAGGGCTGTCGATGTGCGCCACGCACACGCGGACGCCCTCGGACACGGGCCTCTTCCCTTTCGTGCACATCATGATGGTCTTCCCGCGGTTGACCTTGTAGAACTTGGCCCCCGCTTTGTACTCCGTTCCGCGGACGTACTCGGTGTAGCCGTTGTCCTTCAGTATCGGGAGCACGTAGTCGATGACCTCGCGCTCGGTCTTGTTGGCGAGGAACCTCTTGTAGCCCTCGCAGAACTCCGTGGCCTTCTCCAGGAGCTTCGGGTCCTTCTCGGGGAGGCTCTTGGGGTTGGACAGGATGTCTTCGGCCAGCGTCTGGCCTTTGGTCTTCTTCACCATGTCCGCGAACAGTGTTTGCGCTCGTACTTCAATCTTGCTGTCCCATCGACGATGCCGTCGAAGCCTCCGGGAGGATGTCGCGGAGGTGCCCGGCCGCGTAGATCGGGATCCTTACGGGGTCTGTTTCCCTGTCAGGCGCCAGAGGGGACAGGTACACGCCCTTCTCCGACGGGTACCTCCTTCTGAACTCGGCGATGCTGCGGGTGAAGGCCATCCTGCCTATGTTGAGCTGCATCGGCACCCTGTGTTCTCCGGAGCCGACAACGAACGCCACCTCTGCCCTGTTCCCCGACCTCCAGCAGTACATCCCCCTCATCCCGGAGCGGACCATCTCGGTCAGGGTGAAGTCCTCGGCGAGGCCGTCCGCGGGCACCGCAGCGGCCCTCTGCTCCGACAGGAGCATCTCCAGCGGGATCCCCGCCAGGACCCTCAGCGCACCCGTGTCGAAGGCGTAGAGCTTGAAGCTGGGCGGGATGGAGTCCCCGTCTTCCGCGGGGTCCACGTCCTCGGCGATGCGCAGCCTGTGGACTGCCCCGCAGGACTCCAGCCAGCTAATGGACTCGAAGAGGGTCTTAGATCTGGCCCCGGGCACCGCCCGGCTGAACATGAACTTGCGGTTCCTCCCGGAGAGCTGCTCCGGGACGCTGGTCATCACGGACCACAGCGTTCCGGCGATACCCGGCACAGACAGCATCGCGTCCTCGCGGATGGAGTCGAGGACCCTGGAGATCTCCTGGTCCACCATGCGGCTGTCGCCGGTGGACAGCCACGCGGACACCGCCCCCGGCAGACCTCCGACCGCCCAGTACTCCCGCATCAGCGACAGCAGCCTCCCGTGGCTTGACGCGACCGTTTCGGAGAAGGGGTCGGAGAGGGATCCCGCAAGACTTTCCTCCCCGCAGGCGACCAGGAACTCGTCGAAGGACATCGGGTGCATCGGGACCGATCCGGGCACCGTCCCGACGCGTGCGCACGCGCAGGCGACGCCGGCGCAGAGCCCGCTGGCGGCCAGCCTGCGGACGTTGTCCATGACCGCCGGCGCCCTCTCCAGGCTGTCCAGGATGATCAGGGTTCTCTCGGTGACCTCGGTCCCCGTGAGCCTCCCGATCTCGGACACGATCCTGACGGGCTGCCCCACCGACACCGCCTGCTCAGCCGCGTTCTCCCTCAGGTCTAGGCGCACATGGTCCGGGAAGAACCTTTCCGCGAACCTCTCCAGCGTGTGGGTCTTTCCGCAACCGTGGACACCCTCGACGACGAGCGGCTCCCTCCTGTCGCCGGCCCTCCAGCGCTCCAGGATGGCCTCTATGCTGCGGAACATCCGCCTTGATATGCATATAACAATATAAACATACAATCAATGGCACATTGATAATATCAAAAACGGAATCCACGCAACGGAAATGATATCAAAAACGCGAACGGAGTCCCCGTCGCCTACGGCCGAGCATCCTGTCCAGGTCGGCCATGATCTCCAGGATGGGGATGGCGGCCACGCAGGAGTCGTCCACCGTCTCGTAGTGCTCCGGCGGGGTGCCCATGACATAGGTGTGCGCCTCCGCGGGGCCGTCGTCGGTCTCCACGGTAACCGGGACCAGGGAGTACACGGGGACGTCCTCCCAGACGTCCATGCGCACCACGTCGTCGGCATCGGCCTCGAACACAACTCCCCTGACCGAGGAGTCCGAGGGCACCAGCGTGAGGTAGTCCCATCCGCAGACCTTGGAGTACCCGCGGAGCACGGCGTCCCTGGTGTCGACGGGATGACCTAGCACCCTGTCGCGGACGATGTCGACGGTGAGCGTGCCGTAGGCGAAAACGATCATGTGGTGATGGAAGAAGGCGGGGCGGAGCCCCGCCTGTTGATGGGACGGTCAGAGCGCTCCGGCGCCCTTGGCCGCCTCGATGCACTCGGAGCACCCGTCCCCGATCTTGGGCAGGCCCCTCTCGAGGAGGGTGAGGACCTTGGCGAGGCACTCGGACATGGTCCTGTTGACCATGGCGATGTCCACGGGCTCGTCCTTCCACACGTCGTAGTCTGTGATGGTGGCGAGGCTGCAGTAGCAGAGGCCGAGCTCCCTGGCCAGCTGGCATTCGGGGACGACGGTCATGCCGATGATGTCGGCGAACTGCCTGAACATGTTGCTCTCTGCCCTGGTGGAGAACCTGGGGCCCTCGATGCACAGGTATGTCCCGCCTCTGTGGTACCTGATGCCCATCTCCTCCGCGGTCTCGGCGAAGATCCCGTTCAGGTAGGGGCAGAAGGGGTCGGGGATGGAGATGTGCACCGCGCTGTCGTCGAAGTAGGTGTAGTCCCTCCTCTTGGTGAAGTCGATGAACTGGTCCGCGATGACCAGGTCCCCAGGGACGAACTGCTCCTGCAGGGACCCGACGGCGCAGGCTGAGATGATGTACTTGCATCCGAGCTCCTTCAGCGCCCACATGTTGGCCCTGTAGGGGACGTTGGTCGGGGGGTACTGGTGCCTCTTCCCGTGGCGGTAGAGGAATGCGACCTCCACACCGTTGATCCTTCCGACGAGGATGGGGTCCGAGGGCTTCCCGTAGGGTGTGTCGGGGAAGACCTCCTCGATGGTCTCGAAGGTGTCGGGGTTGTAGATCCCCGTGCCGCCGATGATTGCGATTTCTGGCATGCACCGTTATCGGAGGGGCCCTATAAAGGTGAGCGCATCCCCGCTGCGGCAGGTCGCCGGAGGAGTCTGTCCGTTGGATGGGTGGTCCGTCCGTTGGTCGTATGTAGATTACATAGAATCCCGCGGTTTCTGTCATCAAAAGGAGTCTGTTATCACAATAGTATTGGAATTACCCTGTGGAAAAACCCCTCGGAATCATCGCTGGATGCAGAAAAATGGGTACAGTTTTCTGATGATTCTACTTGATAATAAGTAAAGGCTAGGCTGATATTTTTTTGGTATTTAAAAATTCACTTAAAAATCAACTATTTTCTCGTAAATAGGATTATTTAAATATCAGAAATTTTGAGCAAGCACATTTAATAGCCGATTAATTTGACCCGATATAAAAATGTTTCTATATTTACCCAAAACGATTAAATACTGATGGATTGAGTTTAATCCAATAACAGACAACCGGACATGGAGGATGTCTATACCATCTCCCGGTCCAGGGGTGCGTTATATGTCAGAAGAAGATAGTTTCGTGTCATGCCAGAGGAGGCCGGCGAACACCCTCGCCAAGTCGATCGACTGGAAGCAGGGTCTCATCATCGCCATGGGTGTGCCCATCCTGATCCTTCCCTCTCTGTACGACATCTCAGGCTCGGTCTGGGCGTTCAGTATCGTCATCTGGACGGTGTCGGTCATCCAGGGTTTCCTCCAGAACATGGCCATCGGAGAAATGGCCGCGGCACTAGAGGTGCCCGGTATCGGTGCGTGTGCACAGAGGGTTTTCAACAATCCTCAGAAGTACAAGGGTAAGAAGTACAACCTCGGAAAGTTCGTGGGTGCGTTCTGCGCCTGGTCCTACTGGTTCACCTGGACCCCCGTCATCCCGATCTTCACCATCACCGCGGGAGCCTACCTCCAGGAGTTCATCGAGCCTCTGGCGGGCGTCAACTCGACCCTGCTCAACCTCGTGCTCGGATTCATCTATTCTCACTCATCACGTTCTTCGGTTCCAAGGGTCTCTCCGGAGGAGCCAAGTTCGGTCTCGTCCTCGCCGCGATCACGATCATTCCGCTGGTCGTCGTCGTCCTCATCCCGTTCTTCAACGGAGCGTTCGACACCCAGGTCATCGTCGACGAGTTCCTTCCCCCGGAGTGGGGCTGGTCCATCCATGACATCTTCGTGATGTTCGGTGCCTTCGCCGTCGCCCAGTGGAGCGCTTGCGCCTGGGAGTCGACAGCCACGTACGGTGCCGAGTACAAGGACCCCGGAAAGAACCTGCCCAAGGCACTCATCAGCTGCGGACTGGTCTGTCTGGTCATCTACTTCCTCGTCTCGCTGTCCGTGTTCGGAACCCTCGGAATGGAGGGAATCAACGAGTACGGCTACGCCACCCTGGTGCCCATCGCCATCATCGACTTCGGCGACGTCGGTTCCTGGATCGCTCTGATCCTGCTGGTCGCCGGAATGGTCATGCTGATCCAGACCGCGTTCCTCGGATCCTCCAGGACGCTGCACTGCATGTCGCAGCACGGCAACATGCCCAAGTTCATCAGCCACACCAACAAGAACGACGCTCCCATCTACGCCATGCTGTTCCAGTTCGTGGTCGGTATGTGCATGATCCCCCTGGGAAGCCCCGCCATGATCCTGGCCGCCTCCTCGTTCGGATTCTGCATCGCCCTCGGATTCGCCATGATGAGTTTCATCAAGTTCAGGCGCGAGGACCGCTGGAAGGAGATCAGGGACAAGAGGGAGTACATAGCACCGAAGGGATGGTACTACGTCGCATGGGCCATCATGATCTACCAGTTCTTCATCCTGATCCCCGGATGCGCTGTATACAGCATCGCAATCTACGGATATCAGTCTGTGATCCTGGGTGCGATCATCCTGTTGGTTTATGTACCAATTTGGTTTATACTCCACCGCAACGACGATCCCAACGACACCACAGAAGAGGACTACTCGTCTGGATGATCCGAGGGATCTTCGGAAGAAAGCCAACAAACCTCTTCCATTATTTCCTCCGTCCGCCCGTGGCAGCGGGCGGACACCCTTTTTCTTTTTCTCCATCCGTCTCCGGACAGTCGCGGGTCGGGCGTCCCTCGGATCATCGTAAGGGGGTTTCGAAGACCTGGGATCGGGGCGGAGTCGTGTAAGGAGGAGAACGTTCCCCACCCCCGATCCCTTCGCAGGAACCGGTTAAGGTGCGGAACCGGACCTGCACGGACAACCGCCATCCCCGTACGGATGGGGGCGTCCCATAATTCGGTTGAATAAGTAATAGCAACAGGGGTTTAAAAAAATATTGGGTCATTCATCAAAAAAGATTCGTCCAACATCATTTATGATGACACAGCACCCGTGGAACTGCATGGCTGCCACTGTTTCGGGACAATTCCAGAATAAAATAGGCGGATTCACTGGGATTTCCAGACGAATCCGGGCTCGAGGCGCGTGTTGCCGCGGCGGGCGTCGTCCTCGGGCATCGACACGACGGAGTGGTTGTCGAACGGGACGGCGACCTGCAGGGACGTCCCCAGGCTGACCGCGATGCGGCAGGCCTCCTCGTCGTCCTTGGCGTGGGTCGTCCTGCTGTGGTCTCAGTAGATCATGGTCCCCACGTGCCTGAAGCGGAATAAGTCCACCATCAGATGCCTGATGTGGTCCGCGATCCTCTCCGCGGCCTCCCTGTCGGAGGAGTAGCTGACGACGATGATCAGGTCCTTGCCCTCGGGCAGGGTGGACCTCAGATCCTTGTCCAGGAACGAGTACATCCTGTCCTCGAAGATGCGGTACGCCCATGACGCCTGGCCGAAGTACACGGGCGTGGAGACGATCAGGGCGTCCGCGTCGCGGATGTCCTCGAGGACGGGCGTGAGCTCGTCCTCCTGTATGCAGCTCCCGCGGGATTTGCAGGCATCGCAAGCCATGCATCCGCGCATGCGCATCCTGGCGATGCGGTAGAGCGAGAACGTGTTGGTGGAGAGGCCCATGGCTCCGACCATCGCCTTGTGGACCAGGGTGTCCGTGTTGCCCTGCTCTCTGGGACTGGAAACAATGGATACGATCCTTCCCATGGTTCTCCCCTCTGACTATCTCTCCCGTATGGTTTACGCGGATATGATTCTTTCACTCCTCGTCCCTGTGGCGCCTGCGGATGTGGTTGACCACATGGAACTTCTCGTCCCCGAGGTCCACGTGCAGGTAGGTGTAGAACGGGTCCTGGTACCTGCTCTGCATGTAGTTCTCCAGGTCGGGGTCGATGTTCTCCAGCAGCCTGATCATGATGTTGCGCATGAACAGGATCTCCTCGTCGGAGATGCCCTTGAAGCACTCGTTGACCACGTTGGTCTGGAAGTCCATGAGGTACAGGCCCAGGAGCCTCCCCTCCGGCGTCAGGAATATCCTGAACTTCTTCTTGGACTGGTCGACGCGGTCGTCGCAGACCAGGCCCCTCTCCCTCAGCACCTTGATCACGTGGTTGGTGTTGGAGGTGTCCAGGTCGAGGAACTGTGACAGGCCGACCATGGTCTGCCCGTCCTTCAGCGTGAGCGCCATGATGTAGATGGCGTGGGCGTTGGTGAGCCCGAGCGGTTCCAGCTCCGCGGTTATCCTGTTCTTGATGATGTCGGATATCCTAGTGAAGAATGCGGGGAGAAACGTGTTCCAGTAGATGTCCTCACGCTGGGTCATCGGGACGATTAGACCGTACCTCTAATTAAAAGCTTTGAGTGACCTCCAGCGGAGGGCCGGGGTCGTCGGCCCCGGCGGGTGGGCCGTTCAGGCGATGTGCCTGGTGGCCTCGTAGGGGGTGACGTACAGCGCCCTCTCCGCCTCCTCCTTGGTCATGCCGGCGCCGAATGCCACGGTCCTGGCCGCGGCGTCGTCCATGAGGTTCTCGGGGGCGTGGGTGTCGGAGTCGACGACCATCCTGGCGCCGACCGCCCTGGCCACGTTGACCACGTGGCCGTTGGTGATGTTGTGCCCGGCGCGGCCGGAGACCTCCAGCAGGACGTCGTTGTCCTTGGCGATCTGCGCCTCCTCGACCGTGATGAAGCCGGGGTGCGCCAGCACGTCGATCTCGGGGTTCTCGGCGGATGCGCGGTTGGTGCCGGGGGCGACGGGCTCCGTGACGGTCTCCCCGTGGACCACGATCCATTCCGCCCCGTTCCTCCTCGCGAGCTTCGCCACGTGGTCGATCTTGGACGGCGGGACGTGGGTGATCTCCACCCCGGGGATGACCCTGATGTAGTCCTCGCAGAGCTCCACGGCCTTCGCGACGTTGGACGCCACGAACTCCACGTTGGTCATGTCCACGTGGTCGGTGATTGCGATCATGTCGTGACCGAGGACCATCGCCCTCCTCACGAGCTCGGCGGGGATCAGCTCCCCGTCGCTGAACACTGTGTGGGTGTGGAGATCGGCCCTCATTGCGACCTCTCCCAGAGCTCCCTGTAGACCTTCTCCATGGGGACGCCCATCTTCTCGACGGCGACCATGGTGTGGTAGATCAGGTCGGCCAGCTCGCCGCACATCTCGTCCTTGCTGCGGTCCTTGATGGCCAGGACGAACTCGGTGGCCTCCTCCACGATCTTCTTGCACATCTTCGTCTCGTTGTCGTAGAGCTTGCAGGTGTAGCTGCCCTCCTCGGGGTTCTCGTGCCTGTCCTTCAGGACCCTCCTGAGGTCGGGGATGATGGCCATCGTCTCCTCGGTGCTGCCGTAGATGGTCTCGTCGAAGCACGAGGGCTTGTTCAGGTGGCAGGCGATGCCGCCGACCTGCTCCACCCTGACCAGCAGGGTGTCGGCGTCGCAGTCCTTCTGGATGGACTTGATCTTCTGGAGGTGCCCGGACTCCTCCCCCTTCTTCCAGAGCTTCTGCCTGCTCCTGGACCAGAAGTGGGTGTATCCGGTCTCGTACATCTTGGAGACTGCCTCCTCGTTCGCCCATGCGACCATGAGAACCTCGTTGGTGATCCAGTCCTGGACCACGACGGGGATCAGTCCCTTCTCGTCGTATTTCAGGTCGTTCATCTGACCACGATCCCCCTGTCCCTGAGGTACTCCTTGACCTCTCCGACAGTGCATTCGTTGTAATGGAAGATGGATGCCGCCAGCGCCGCCGACGCACCGGTCTGTGCGAAGACGTCGTAGATGTGCTCCTTGCATCCGCATCCGCCGGAGGCGATGACGGGTATGCTGACCTCGTCCGCCACGGCGGCGGTGAGCGGGATGTCGTAGCCGGTCTTCACGCCGTCCGTGTCCATGGACGTGAGCAGGATCTCGCCCGCGCCCAGGTCCTCGGCCCTCTTGGCCCATTCGACGGCGTCGATGCCGGTGGGCTTCGTCCCCCCGTGGGTGAAGACCTCCCAGTGGTCGTCAACCCTCTTGCCGTCGATGGCGACGACGACGCACTGCCTGCCGAAGCTCTCGGCGCACTCGGAGATGATGTCCGGGTCATTCACGGCGGCGGAGTTAACGGAGACCTTGTCGGCTCCCGCGTTGAGGGCGTCCCTCATGTCGTCCACGCTCCTGATGCCCCCTCCGACGGTCAGTGGCACGAACAGCTTGCCGGCCGTCTCCGAGACGATGTCGAGCATGGTCTGCCTGGTCTCCAGGGACGCGGTGATGTCCAGGAACGTTATCTCGTCGGCGCCCTGCAGCTCGTAGGCCGCGGCCATCTCCGGCGGGTATCCCACGTCGCGGAGCCCTTTGAAGTTGATCCCTTTTACGACCTTGCCGTTCTTCACGTCAAGGCACGGAATGATCCTCTTTGTCAGCATCTTATCACGCTATGATCTCGCGGTCCTTCGTGCTCAGCTCGGTGCTGCGGCGCTTCAGGGCCTCGGCCAGGGCCTTGCCCGTGGCTTTGAACCCGGCCTCGACGATGTGGTGCTCGTCGAACCCCCTGATGACCACGATGTGGAGTGTCATGCCCGCCGACATCGCCAGGCTCCTCATGAAGTGGGTGTACAGCGGGTCGGGGCAGTCGATGTCCGCATAGGGGCGGTCGACCAGGTCGAGCGACGCCATCACGAGGGCGTCGTCCATGGGGATGACGGCGGTGGCCATCCTCTCGATGGGCTCGTCGCCCATGGCCTGCCTGATGGCCTTCCCCAGGGTGATCGCCGTGTCCTCGATGATGTGGTGGTCGTTGTCGCCCTCGGCGCTCAGGACGAGGTCGAAGCCGGCGTACCTGGCGAGCGTCTCGGTCATGTGCTTCAGGAACTGGATCTCGCAGGTCACGTCGAACTTGCCCGTGCCGTCTATGTCGAGGTCCACGGAGATTCTGGTCTCCCTTGTGCTGCGCTCTATTGAGGACGTCCTGGCGGTCATGATAACATGTCCGCGTAGGTTAAGGATATAAAAAAATACTGCGCGTGCGCGGGCGCTCAGAGGCCCTCGGGGATGGTGATGGTGGTCCTGGGGCACTCCATGCACACGCCGAGCTCGCCGCTGTACCCCTCGTATACGTACAGAGCCTTCAGAAGTCCGCTGTTCTTGACGAAGGAGCAGATCTCGCACAGGGCCTCGGTGAGGTCCTTGCCGTCGGCGACCATGTCGGCGGTGTCGGAGATCATGTTGTAGAAGTCCTCGCGGTAGGCGCTCTTGTCGATGAGGTTGTTCCCGCCCCTGAGCCCCTTGATGTACTGGGACACGGCGGCGCTGGTGACGCCGAAGAGGTTCGCCACCTGCACCTGGGTCATTCCGTGGTTGTGGACCAGCTCCTTGGCCAGCGCTCCCCTGGCGGTGGGGAGGATGTGGGTGACGATCAGCTCGCAGGGCATCTTCATGAGCCGAGGATTGGATTACATGAGTTAAATGTAACGCCGTTAGGAAAACCGAAAACTGGTCGGTAAGGGGTTTGCGGCGGAGAGGCTCACGCCATCCAGGGCGTGTCCCACTCCCACGGCTTTATGACCTCGGTGTAGAGTGCCAGACCCACGACCGCGCCCACGGCACCCGCGTCTGCGAGGATGTCCGCATCCATCCTGGAGGTCACGCCCCCGGACGAGATCACGTCGCACGGGCACCTGGCGATGAAGTCCCTGGCCTGCCTCTCGTCGATGCCCTTCTTCCGGCCCTCGACGTCCACGTTGGTGTTGAGCACGCCGGCGAGGGGGAGGTCCCTGATGATGTCGAACATCTCCCCGACGGTCATCTGCGCGGACTCCTGCCATCCCTTGATGGCGATGCGCCCGGCCTTGGTGTCCAGTCCCAGGACGATCCTCCCGGGGTGCCTGTCGGCCATCTCCGCCAGCCACTCCGGCTCCTTGACGGCCTTGGTCCCCACGACCACGCGGTCCGCGCCCGCGGATATGAGGTCGTCGATGGTCTCGGCGGACCTGATGCCGCCGCCCACCTGCGCGGGGACGCCCACGTCCCTGATGATCCTCTTGAAGACGGGGATGTTGTTCTCCTTCCCGAACGCTCCGTCCAGGTCGACGAGGTGCAGGTACCTGGCACCCTTGTCGACCCACATCTCGGCCACGTCCGTGGGGTTGGGCATCACGATCTGCTGGCTGCCGGGGACTCCCCCGACCAGCTGCACCACCTGGTGGTCCAGCACGTCGACTGCGGGTATGACCATCACAGTACCGACTCCGCGAACGCTATGAAGTTCCTGAGGAACGCCATGCCGGACGAGCTGCTCTTCTCCGGGTGGAACTGCGTGCCGTACGTGTTGGCCTTCCTGAAGAACGTGGGTATCTCGGCGCCCTCGTACTCGGTGGTGCCGATGGTGATGTCCTCGGCGGGGTTCCCGCGGTAAGAGTGTGCGAAGTAGAAGTTGTCGTCACCGACGCCTTCCATGAGGGGGTCGTCGGACACCACCTGGTTCCATCCCATGTGCGGGACGACCCTCCCGGTGAGCGGGACCACGTCGCCGTCGAACACGCCTAGGCCGGGGGTGGTCCCCTCGGCGCTGGAACCGAACATGATCTGCATGCCGATGCATATGCCCAGCGCGGGGGTGCCGGAGAGCAGCCTCTCCCTGATGTCCTCCCTGTAGGGCTGCAGCTTCTCCATCGTCTTGTCGAAAGCCCCCACGCCGGGGAACACGACGCACTCGGCGTCGAGGACGTCCCTCATGTCCCTGACGGTGACCACCTCCGCGCCGCAGTTCTCGAGGGACCTGCGGATGGAGTAGAGGTTGCCGACGCCGTAGTCGGTCAGCGTGATCCTCAGCGGCATTCGTCGATCACCTCTGCCGTCTTCTCCAGGAGCAGCCTGTTGAGCTCCTCGGTGCCCACGGTGGGCCTGACGCAGTTCTCGGTCCTGCGCTTGGACCCGAAGTCGCGTATGAGCACGCCCTTCTTCTTGAGGCCCTCGACGAGGGCGGTGTGGTCGATGGGGGACCTGGCGAGGATGAAGTTGGAGTCGGACGGGAACGGCTCGAATCCGAGCTTCCTGAGCCCCGCCTCGAGCTTGGGCCTCTGCTCGGTCACCATCTGGACGCTCCTCCTGACGAAGTCCTGGTCCTTCAGCGCGGCGACCGCGGCCCCCTCGCTGATGGCGTTCAGGGAGTAGGGGATCTTGACGCTCATCATCATGTCGGTGAGCTTCCTGTTGGCGACCATGTACCCGACGCGCAGCGCCGCCATAGCGTAGACCTTGGAGAACGTCCTGGTGACGACGAGGTTGTCGAACTCGGTCGCCCTCTTGATGAACCCATCGGTGCCTGTGTACTCGGTGTAGGCCTCGTCCATGACGACGATGCCGTCGAACCTGGATATGAGGTCCTCCAGGTCCTTGGTCCTGAAGCAGTTGCCGGTGGGGTTGTTGGGCGAGGGCACGATGGTGACCTTTGCGTTCTCCTGCTTCACCATGGAGTCGACGTCGAGCTGGTAGTCCTCCGTGAGGTCCACGGGGATCGCCCTGCCGCCGTTCATCCTGACGAAGTAGTCGTACAACGAGTAGGAGGGGACGGGAACGACGCTGTTGTCCCCCCAGTTGGTGAACGTCTTGAAGATGACGTCAATCATCTCGTCGGACCCGTTGCCGGCGATGATGCAGTCCGGGTTGACGCCGTAGAGTTCCCCCAGCGCCGCGCGCAGGTCCCTGGAGTAGGTGTCCGGGTATCCGTTCAGGTCCCAGGTGTGGGTCCTGAGGTACTCGGCGGCGGCAGGGTTGGAGCCGAGGACGTTCGTGTTGGTGTCGAGCCTGACCTCTCCGTGGAGCATGGGGCTGTAGTACGTCTGGAAGTCCCTGGTGGTCTCCCTCATTATGCTCCTGTCGGGCTCCATCTCAGTTCACCAGCCTCTCGATCGGGGTGGTCAGGATGCCCTTGGCGCCAATCTTCTTGAGCTCGGCGATGACGTGGAACGTCTGGTCGGAGTCTATGACTGCGTGGACTGCCATGAAGCCGCTGTTGCCCGCGATGTCGAGGATGGTGGGTCCGCCGATCCCGGGGATGATGCGCTCGACGTCGGAGAGCCTGTCCCTGGGCACGTCGGCCATGATGTACCTCTTGTTCTCGGCGTCGATGACGCTCTGGATGGAGCTGGCGATCTCCTCGATCTGCTCCCCGTACTTCTCCATGGACTGCTTGGACGTGAAGACCGCGGCCTGGGAGTCGAGGATCCTGCCGGCCTCGATCATCCTGTTCATCTTGAGCGTGGAGCCGGTGGAGACGAGGTCGACGATGTAGTCGGAGATGCCGAGGTAGGGCATGATCTCCGCCGCGCCGGTGACCACGATGACGCTGACGTCCTTGCCGAGGGACTCGAAGTAGCGCCTGGCGATGTTGGGGTAGGATGTGGCGATCCTGCTGCCGTCCTTGATCTCGGACGCGTCCTTGATCCCGGAGGCCTCCGGGACGGCGACGGCCATGTGGCAGTATCCGAACCTGAGCTCCAGCACCTGCTCGATCTGCGCCCCGGCCTCGGCGACCTGGTCCTGTCCGGTGATCCCGATGTCGATGGCACCGGTGGCGACGAACTCCGGGATGTCCTGGGCCCTGAGGAACAGGACCTCGATGTCCTGGTTCCTTGCCTTGACGTACAGTCTGCGTCCGACGTCCTCTCCGAGGTCGATGCCCGCCTTGGCGAGCAGCTCGATGGTCCTCTCGTTCAAGCGTCCTTTGTTGGGTACTCCGAATTTAAGCGTCATTTGGCTCCTCTGGAGTTTCCCTATATTCGCGACGTAGATAAGGTTTCAGTCGCGCCCGCACATCGCGCACGTGAGGACGGAGCGGACGGCGACCGGTGCGGGCGTCACTCGCGCTCATCGTCCCCGGGTTCCGGGGACTCGCCCTCGGTGACCAGGTTCAGGCCGAGGATGCCTATGATGATCACGACGAGGAAGGCCCATCCGAGGATGTTCAGCATCTCGTTGAAGACCACGAGACCTACGATGATCGATCCGACGGCGCCGATGCCCACCCAGACGGCGTAGCACGGCCCCATGGGCAGACCCGCCTTCAGCCCCTTGTTGAGGAAGTGGACGCTGCACACGATCAGAATCAGCGTGATTATGGTCCAGGGGATGTTGGTGAAGCTCTCGGACATCTTCATGCCAGTGGCCCATCCGGTCTCGAACACGCCTCCGACGAGGATCCACAGCCAGTTGTGGTTCACAGGACCACCTCCGAGGACATCTCGAGGCCTATGACCCCCGCGATGATGAGGAACACGAACAGGATCTTCAGACGGTCCAGTTTGTCGTGGTACATGACCACGCCGGTGGCCAGGGTCATAACGGCGCCTATGCCGGTCCAGATGGAGTAGGCCACGCCCACCGACATCGTCTCCATGGCGAAGGCGAGACAGCAAGGGCTGAGGAACATGAACACAATGGCGACCACGGCCCACAGCTTGTTGCGGGTGTCGTTGTACTTCTTCAGACCGATGACCCAGACGGGTTCGAGGAACCCTCCGAAGATCACCCATAGGATAGCCGGATCCATCTTATCCGGACGGGCTAATCCATCCTCCAACATAAATATTGTCTGGGAGGTTACATCCATCATGGAAGTCCAGGAGGTACTTGACGGACTGATGAGGGAGAGGGGCGCCGTACGCGCCGAGGTCATGCCGGAGGACCTGTGCAGGAGGATCCTCGAGGAGGAGGCCACCGTCACGGGCGCGATGGGCAGCATGCCCGTGAGGAACTCGGGTCTGGACGAGTGCCTGAGGAGGAACACCGTGATCTGCGTGTTCGAGGACGAGACGTTCTGGACCCCCGACGAGGTCACGATGCACATGGTCGGGGAGGACGGCAGGATCGTCGGCCACGACATCCCGAAGTCCCAGATCCTAGAGTACTCGAAGCGCCACGACGTGATGTTCATCTCCGAGGACTTCGTGATGTACCCGGAGATACCGCTCGAGGGGACCCCCACCATGGACATGCTGGCCGTCCCCTACCGCGGGAGCACGGGCTGGATCCCGGAGGAGACGGGATGCGTCATATGGTTCCCGTCGCCGACCAGCAACACGATCATCCACAGGTACTTCGGTCAGCCCCTCGGGGAGCTGGCCACCGCCATGGTCGCTCTGGACCTCTGAGAAAGGTTGGGATGCGGGGTAGTCCCCGCTTTTTCATCGGGTCTGGGGTCAGATCTTGGAGACAGCGTCCCTGATGTGGTCCATGAAGAGCTCCCTGAACTCGGGGTACTCACCCATGCCCCTGACGATGCAGCGGACCTCGTAGCCGTGGGACTCCAGCACGGACTTCAGAGAGTCGTCCTCGTCGCCCGCCATGTCGTTGTTGGCGTGGTCGCCCGCGACGACCATCAGCGGGAACAGCACGGCCTTCTTCTTCCCGCAGCCCTCCATCAGACGGATGGTGTCGTCGAACTCCGGGTATCCCTCGACGGTGGTGACGAAGACGTCGTCGTGTCCGGCGAGCCAGAGCTTGATCTGGAGCTGGCTGTACGTCGCGTTGGCGTAGTGCTCGGATCCGTGCCCCATCAGGACGAGCGCCTCGTCGTCGGCGACCTCCTTCAGGAGGGACTTCTCCAGGGCCTCCACGAACTCGTCGTAGTCCTCGGTGGTGGTCAGCAGGGGCTTGCCCATCCTGAGCACGGGGATGTTCCCGCAGTGGTCGGCCACGATCCTGACGACGTCGTCGTACTCGGTGCCGTTCATGATGTGCGTGGGCTGGACCACGACCTGTTCATAGCCCTCAGACACGAGCCTCTCCATGGCGTCGGAGATGTAGTCGATCCTCTCGCCGTCGCGCTCCAGGATCTTCTTGATGATCATCCTGCTGGTGAACGCACGGCGTATGTCCCAGCCGGGGAACTCCTCGGCGGCCTGGCGCTCTATGGCCTCTATGGTCTTGGCGCGGTTCTCGTTGTAGCTCGTACCGAAGCTGGTCACGATTATGGCTCTCTTGCAGTCTGCCATTGATATCTGTTGGACATAACATCCAACACAATTAAAGGTGACGAGCGTTGGATGTGTCGATCGATGGGAGAAGGAAGGGGTTTGGAGTTGTTTGGCGGGCGGTTGAGCCCGATGTCAGAGGATGCCCTTGGCCTTGGCGAGCTCGGCGTTGAGGACGGATCCCCCTGCCCCTCCGCGGAGGGTGTTGTGGCTCATGGCGAAGGCCTTGTAGTACCCGTTGCTCTGTCTGAGCCTGCCGACGGTGACGGCCATGCCTCTCGCACGGACGGGCCTTCCCGCCATGGCGTCGAAGACGGGCTGGGGCCTGTTCTCCTCCTTCCTGACGATGATGGGCTGGACCGGGGCCGAAGGGAGCCCGAGCTTCTGGGGCTCTCCGCGGAAATCCACGAGGCACCTCTCGAGCTCCTCGAGGGTGGGCTGCTGCTCCATGTCCAGGACGAGGGACTCGAGGTGGCCGTCCACCACGGGGACCCTGGCGCAGTTGGCCATGACCTTGAACTTGGCGAACTCGAACTCGCCCCTGGCGTAGGTTCCGAGCATCTTGGCGAGCTCGGACTCCATCTTCTCCTCCTCGTGGCTGATGAACGGGACAACGTTGCCGACGGCGTCCAGGGAGGGGACTCCGGGATACCCGGCGCCGGACAGCGCCTGGTAGGTGGAGACGAAGACCTGCTTGAGTCCGAAGGCGTCGTCGATGGCCTTGAGGGGCGCGGCGATTCCGGTGGAGGAGCAGTTGGCGTTGGTGACGATGTACCCGCCGGTACTGTTGTAGGTGGGCTGGTCCTTCACCGCCTCGAACTGGTCGGGGTTGACCTCCGGGATGAGGATGGGCACGTGGGGGTCCATCCTGTGGCTTCCGGCGTTGGTGAACACGGCGACGCCGGCCTCGGCGAGCTCGGACTCGGTGGGTCCGGCGAGGTCCGAGGGGATGCCGCTGAATGCGATCCTGCAGTTCTTGGCGATCTTGGAGATGTCCATGGTCTCGATCCTCCTGTCCATGGTGTCGTCCAGGTACTCGTGGTCCCTGACCTTCAGGACGTCCCCGAGCCTCTTGCCCTGGGACCTCTCCGAGGCGTAAAGCCCCTCGATCTCGAAATACGGATGGTCCTCCAGCATCTGGATAAACCTCTGCCCAATCATCCCCGTCGCTCCGAGGACTGCTACGCTGATCTTGCTCATTTCGGGATTCCCCCAATGAGGACGGGGAATCTCGGGCAGGCATTAATAGATAGCGTGCGGACCGGGTCTGTCATATGTTCAGATTAGAACTTTGAACGACTTGATGTCTATGATGCGCTTGTATCTTCCGCCCGTCAATGTTCCGGACACCTGCACGTTGCTGCGCGATTTCGCCGCATCGTATGCCTTGTCCAGGTCTTCACCGCTCAGGAAGAATGTTGCCTTTGCCAGTCCCCCCTCCTTGTCGATGAACGCTATGGTGATTTCCGCTGGTTCTTCGTTGACCGCTTCACGGGGATCTTTGAATTTCGTGATCCTTCCTATGAAATCCTGCTCCAGGGTCATCTCTCTGGGGCGCATGTTATTCTCTATGGCGGATATCCTCGGGAATATGGTTTTGGACAGAGTGTAGCTCTTTGGGAGCGGGTCCTTTTTCCCTAGGGTCCTAATCCTGCGGATGTCCATGTAGGCGTTTTCGAAACTCAAATCCATTACAGAACTGACGAAGTTGTGGGAGATGTTCAGTTCCGGATCCAGTTCTGTTCTGTTTCTCTCCGCGGCTTCGATGATTTCGCCCAGAGACGACTCGATCTTGTCGCACAATCTGCACAGATTGATGTTGTCTGGAATGATGTGTCCTTCCAGGTCTGTCCCGTTCCCTCCATTATCGGATATATGAACTGGACGACATAACTTCCAGGGATAGTTGGTCCGATGCGGATGCCCTCGAGTTCCTTCCTTCCTTTCCATGAAGATGAAGAGTATGACGGCTTGAACTCGCACAGGTCTCTGAATGCGAAGTTGTTGATATCGTTTCCAGTCTCGATTATGCTCATCATGTCGGGGATGGGGATGAGTCCGATCTCTCCGTTCTCTGGGTTGTAGTGATATTCCACACAGTCGGACGATGACGATATAGTCATGCCGGTGATGACACGTTGCACCGAGACGTTATCCGATTCAGAGACAGTGCTGACGATTTCTTCCACTCTGTAAGCGTAATCCGTGTAGTCCCTGCTGTTCGGGACAGTCACTACATCGTTAGTTCTGGGGTTTATGAAGACGTCGTGGAAGTTTGTCCTGTGGTCCAGCTCCCATCCGCACGATGTCAGATACAGTCTGATTTTCTGAGGGCTAATCTGCTTGAGAACATCATAAGAGTAGCCGTCGATCCTCATTGCATCATCTCCAACTGGCTGAACAGTGCGTGATGTAACCATTGTTCAGTGACTTTGTTCGTGGTAGGTATTCTTATTTTTACCTCGCTGTCACCTACCATCGCTTCAGAGGAGGATACATCACACCATATCATTGTACCGCTTGAAATAAGATCCTCGTCGGTTACGACCACCCATCTTTCTACCTCTATAGGCAGGACTAGTATCATAAGAAGCCATGGGGTGGTTCTCGGAGAGCACATAATGTTGTAAAGGTCTTTCTTCAGACTGAAGACGATTGATTTGTTCAGATCATCAAACCTGGGGACCGATGTCCCCTTCAATTGAACGTCGATACGAAGGGGACTCTTTCTTGTTCCGTTCGGTGGAAGTTCGATGGTGGCGTCTACTCCAGCGTTGTCCATCGGGCGAGTCTTACGTTCTAAGGTAGCACCCAGGAATGCACAAATCGTTGACAGGTATGTGAAACACAGTTCTTCCTTGATTTGGTTGTATCTCCAGTCGTTGTGATTGTAAGGCTGTTCCAGACATCCGCAATATACAGATTCACTCACCAAATACCAACCCTCTTTCGTTTCGATTTCGATTGCAAATAAGTATCGAAACGACAGTATTTAGTATTTAGTTCAGGCCGATGTGGTTGATCATGCTAGCCAGGTATCCGGCTCCGAACCCGTTGTCGATGTTGACCACGGAGACCCCGCTGGCGCAGGAGTTCAGCATGGTGAGCAATGCGGACAGCCCCCCGAACGAGGCGCCGTACCCGACGCTGGTGGGCACCGCGATGACGGGGCAGTCGGCCATCCCGCCCACGACGCTGGCGAGCGCCCCCTCCATACCCGCAACGGCGACTATGACCCTGGAGGTCATGATGTCGTCGGAATGGGCCAGGAGCCTGTGTATGCCGGAGACCCCGGCGTCGAAGACGCGGACCACGTTGTTTCCGAGGGCCTCGGCGGTCTGTGCGGCCTCCTCGGCCACGGGGATGTCGCTGGTACCGGCGGTCATCACCGTTATCTTGCCGACGCGCTCGTCCGTCAGCCTTCCGGCAACGCCGATGCGGCTGACGGGGTCGTACCTGAGGTCTATGGAACGGGAGACGACATCCGCCGCCTCGGCGGACATCCTCGTTATGAGCACGGACACCTCGCCGCGCTCCAGCATCCTCTCTGCGATGGAAGCTATCTGCTCGGGTGTCTTGCCCGCCCCGAAGATGACCTCCGAGACGCCCTGCCTCAGTCCGCGGTGGAGGTCCACCTTCGCGAACCCCATGTCCTCGAACGGCTGCTGCTTGAGCTTGAGAACGGCATCGTCGACGGAGATCCTGCCGTCGGCGACCTCCTGCAGAACCTCCCTCACTCCGTGTCCGTCCATCAGTCATCCCTCACCTTGTCGTCGATGGTCACATCGTCGAAGTACGGTGCGACGGTGTCCTTTATCTCATCCGCCCTCGCACGGGCGTCCGCGATCTGCGACTTGGTGAACTGGACCTTTGCCGACCTGCCGTCCGTGCGGACCCTGATCCCGGAGAACCCCAGCGCGGCGACGGCGTCCTCGGAGGCGGCGACCCTACCAATGAGGTCGGGCGTTATCCTCACACCGGTCTCGATCCTCGTCGCCAGGCACGAGTTGGACTGCTTGTTCCAGGTCTCGAGCCTGTCCATGCGCGAGATCCTGCGTATGGCGCTCTTGGACAGGTCGGAGTCCCTCAGGGGCGACCTAATGCCGAGCTCGCGGAGGGCCCTGACGCCGGGCCTGTCGTCGACGGGGTCGGAGGCGTTGGTCCCGTCCGCGACCACGTCGCATCCGTTCTCCCTGGCGACCTCGATCACCTTCTCGAACATCGCCTTCTTGCAGTGGTAGCACCTGTCCGGGCCGTTGCTGACGACGCTCTCGTCGGAGTAGAGGTCTATGTCGACTACCTCCATCTTTATCCCGCGTCTCCGGCAGAACTCCTCGGCATCCCTCTGCTCGGAATCCCTGATGAACGGCGTCTTTATGAAAACCGGCAGCGCGTCGGCCCTCTCGGATGCGGCCACATGGACCAGATAGGATGAGTCCACTCCGCCGGAGAACCCGATGGCGACGCGATGGTTGTCCTTGAAAAAAGCCTCTAGGCTCGATTTGCTGGGCACTGCCACTCCGATGCACAGCATCGTTTAATAGTATGCCTCAGGCTGGAGCAAACATCCATATGTAGAATACGGAGAACGTCACTCGAAGATCTGCTTCTGCCTCTCCTTGGAGATATGGAGTATGACCTCGGCGATCTGCTTGGCCTCGGTCTCGGACAGGCTGACCTCCTCGCAGAGCTCGTGGTACCTCTGGATGACCTCCCTCTCCTTCTCCTCGTCCCAGTACTGCTGAGAACTCTTCTTCTTGGCTCTCGCGAGCTCGTCCGCAATCTCCATGCGGGTCGCGATGAGGTCGATGATCTGCTCGTCGATGACTTCGATCTGCTGTCTGAGTTCGTCAGTGTTCGGCACTGGTCACACCGATTGTTCGCATTCCTCACGTCTTTATATAGTTTGTCGGAAGGACGGGGTCGGGGCACAATTCTGCACAATGTAGGCTTTGATGAACAAATATGTTTATCAATGTTCCAAGATATGCCGAACCATGGAATTCCTCGGGGACTACTTCAAAGGATACCCGTCCCAGCAGAAGGTGGCAGGGAAGCTCCTCTCCTGCGGCATCAGGGTCGCGGACGGACACGCGTACTGCGGCGACATCGAACAGGGAGACTCGGCCATAGGGCGCGCATGCGGCGTCGACAGGAGGGTTGTCAGGTCCACGCTCGAACGCATATCCTCGACGCCGGAGCTCGACGCCATCTTCACGAAGGTCAGGCCGATGCTGTCCATGTCGGACATGGCGCCCGAGATAGGATGCTCCTCCATCGTCATAACCCCTACGGACGCCAAGCTCCCTGGAATCCTGGCGGACATCACGGAGGTCCTCTTCAGGGCGAACGTCTCCGTCAGGCAGGCCGTCGTCGACGACTCCGGCAACGGGGCGGTGCTCCAGGTCGTGGTGTACGGGAGGATCCCGCCGGAGGCGATCCCCGAGCTCAGGTCGTGCCGCGGGGTCTCCAGCGTCCTGATCAAGTAATATTCTTTCAAAAACTCGGAAAATGATTAACCGGCGGACCGGCCCCGGGAAGGGGCGGGCCCGCCTTCTGTTTCACGGGGATCTCAGGCGTCCAGGGTCTTGAGCTCGGACGTGTGGATGACGCTCTTGGGGCAGGCCGCCTCGCATCTCCTGCACGCGGTTCCGGCGCAGCGGTCGGACTCGATGTTGGCCCTGTACTGGGACACTCCCTCGGGGACGATGGTCAGGGCCTGCTCGGGACAGGCCTTCATGCACTTCTTGCATCCGATGCACCCGTCCAGGACGCCGGTCAGGACTGTTCCGGACTTGATGATGTGGACCTTGCACTTCTCGGTGTCGGGCAGGTCCCTCACCGCCAGGCGGGTGACCTTCACGTCCTTCGCGTCGGGCATGTCGGGGAGGTGGGGCAGGTTGTACAGGTCGAGCATGTTGTTGTACTCGGAGTACGGCATGCCTCCGCACCAGATTGAGTACTCGATGGAGTACAGGTCCTTGAACACGGGCGCGGTGGCGAACATGCAGTGGGTGGCCCTGAGCTTCTTGGCGAACTCCCTGAGGCTCTCGAGGGTGACCTCGCCGAAGATGAGCTTCCTGGCGAGTCCGATGGACGTGTTCCCGAACTGGACGATGTCCGTGGCACCGGGGGTGACCATTCCGATCTGGAGGGCCTTCCTGGCGTCCACGTAGAGTCCGGACGCGCCGGACATGTAGGCCTTCTTCACGTCGCTGACCCAGAGGCCGGAGTCGTCCAGCAGGGTGAGGAATCCGGCGCGGAGCGCGCCGATGGCCTTGCCCGCCTCCTCCACGTCGTGGGAGGAGATGGTGATCCCGTCCTGCAGGTGCAGGAGCCCGTCCTCGGTCTGGATCTTCGGCGGGACGATGATGCCCTGCTTCAGTCCGTTGCAGAGGGCGGCGATCACTCCGGTACCTGTGATTCCAACAGCCTGTCCGTGCATGGGTCCCTCCTCGATGACCTCCCCGGTGACGGGGTCGATGAGGTCTCCCTCCACGGCGGCGATGGTGTCGTCCAGCACGTAGCATCTCCAGCCACTGTCGGTTATCTCGACCTCGCTCAGGGCGCCGGGGGCGGCGAGCATTCCGCGCTCGATCTCCTGTCCCTCGAGGGCGGGACCGGCGGCCGCGGATCCGGTGTAGACGTTCCCGTCGCGGACAAGGGCCATCTCGGCGTTGGTTCCGTAGTCGACGACGATGCAGGGCTCCTTCTCGTCGAGGATGTCCGTCATGAGCATCATCGCGATGGCGTCCGCACCGATCTCGTGGGTGACTGCCGGCGGGATGTAGACCTTGGCGTTGGGCATTCCCTTGATGCCGAGCGAGGTGGCGTCTATGACGTCCCCGTCCCTGGGAGGGGAGACGACACCGAGCTCCTTCAGCATGTTCTTGCCCGCGTAGGCCAGGTCCCTGATCTCGATGTTCTGGAAGAGGGAGAGCTGGAAGGGGTTGCCGCAGACGGCGATCACCTCGACCTTGGACAGGTCGATGTTGAACTCCTTGAACAGGTTGTTGATGGCCCCGATCATTAGTCCGTTTGCCACGTCCTCGCCGGATTTGATGGCAAGTTCACGTGGTCGATGACGTTCATGCCGGGGATGGGGTGGCGTTCCGTGATCGCGGTGGCCACTGTCTCTTTCGTGTCCAGGTCTATCGCCTGGGTGCGGAACCCGCTGGTTCCGAGGTCCAATGCTATTCCGTATCTCATTTCATCACTCCTTTTTGATCGAGTACCCTGCGCTGTTGACGGCCATGACCGCCGCGCCTATCTCCAGGGGGTCGTGGATGATGGCCTTGGCCCTGCTCCTGCCCACCTGGTCGAAGTAATGGGGGACACCGGGGCTGGAGAATATGGATCCCTCAGCGATGATCTCCCCCGGGATTATGAACGGTGCCGCGTTGAGCAGCAGCGTGTTCTCCGAGATCGCCTTGCTGACGTCGCGGAGCGGCTTGGCGCCGTACTGGCTCAGGCGCTCCGCCTTCTCGTACACTATGTCGGTCACGTAAACGTCGGCGCCCATGTCCATGAGGAACCTGACGGCCCAGGAACCGACCATCCCGGCCCCGATGACGAGGACCTTCTTGCCCTCGAGTCCGCCGGCGGCGTTCTTCAGCGCCACCGCGTATCCCTTGGCGGTGCCCCAGGAGTTGTCCGTCTCCCTCATCTCCCTGACGTTGTACGCTATGAACATGTTGTCGTCGGCCATCATGATGATGTCCGTGCCCTCGCGCACCGCCTCGGTGAAGCCGTTGACGTCTGTGCCCTGGGTGACGTGGCTGTCCATCCCGAGCCTCTTGACGATGGCGTCGACCGACGCGGAGAATCCGCTGATGATGCCCAGGCCGGATGTGATGGGCACCACGGCCACCTTGAATCCGGAGAGGTCGGTGTCCTCCGGGAGGCCGGCGGCCTCCAGCGCGATGCCCTTGACCGTCTTTCCGGCGGCCTGCATTAGCCTGGTGTCCAGGTCGATCTTGTCTTCCGGGACGTCCTTGATCATGTCTGGTGTGAGCCTTGTCATCATATCACATCCGGAGCGCCGTCGATGAACGTGTCCACCTGGCACTCTTCGATAATCCTGTTTATGACGCTCTCGCGTCTGGCCTCGGCCTCCTCGGGGGTGTCGCCGGACACCATGAACGTGCCGTGCCAGTCCCTTCTGCCGGGCTCGTAGTCCGTGATGGAGTCGTCGCTGCCGAACAGCCCCCTCTCCATCCTGGGGTTCCTGACGTGCCCGAACTCCTTCTCGCCGCTTGTGCGGAGGACGCCGTCCTGCTGGTACAGGTGCCAGTATATGCCGGACCTGCCGCTGTTCTCCCTGCCAGTCTCCTTTCCCGTGCGGGACGCCACGAGCTCCTCGAGCAGGTTGATCCCGGCGCCCGTCCATATGGCGGCGGGCGTCTGGCTCGGGATGCGCGCGTCTATCTCCAGGACGCGGAGCCCCTTCGGGGTGTCGATCGCCTCCACGTCCATGAGGGCGTTGAGGCCTATGGCCTCCGCGACGTCCCTGCCTATCCTGCCGAACAGCTCGTCCTCCTCGGGGCTGAGCAGGTCGGGGAAGCAGCGGACCATCTTGCAGTCGTAGTTGTGGTCCAGGACGACCTCGGTGGTCACGAAGGACCTGGCGGTCTCCCCGTTCCCTATGACCTCCACGGACATGCTGCGCCCGTGTACGAACTCCTGGATGACCGGCTCGTCCCCGAGCCTCCTGACGGTCTCCAGACCCCTGTCTATGTCCTGCTGGTTGAACGCCACCGACACGCCGATGCTCCCGCTCTGCGAGGACGGCTTGACTATCACCGGGAACCCGCACTCGGGCCACGGCTGCGGCAGCGGGACGCCGACTGAGGCCATGACGTCGTTGGATCTCCTCTTGGAGCAGGAGACGCCGTATGACTTTAGGTCGAAAAGGAACGGCACGGACGTCCCCGACAGAGAGGAGTCGAGGGCCTCGAGCAGGTCCAGTTCCTCGCACGCGGGGATCACCGCGTCGCATGACTCGAAGATCCCTTTGGCCTCCGCGGGATCGTCCAGAGGGTTCAGGACATGGGGCTCGTCGCAGATCGAGAGCGCCGGTGCGGTCTCCTTCCTGTCGACGACGACGGTCTCAAAGCCCGCCTTCTTCCCCAGGAACGCGGCCTCCATCCCCTGGAGCGCACCGCCCACAATGCATAGTCTCGTCCTACGCGCCCCCTCTGGGTCTGTGCTCGTCGAGGAACGCCCTGTACTCGGAGCTGGTCGCGCGCCTGTAGCCCATCTCGTCCAGCATGGAGAAGACGTGCTCCACGGAGCGGTTGCCGTTCTCGATGTCGAGCTCGTGCTGCGCGACGCCGGCTAGGTTCCTGTTCGGCGGGACGATCGAAGTGATCACGTTGGCGCCGGCGCTGATCCTGGTCTTGAGGCCGGCGATGCCCTCCACGTCCAGGGTGGCGGGGATGAGCCTGTCGGGATAGAGGATCCTCATGACGGCGATGGCCTTGAGCTCCTCGGTGGAGTCGAACGGCCTGAGCATCTGCATCGGGGTTCCCTCCTGGGGCACGAATGTCATGGCGCGGATCTGCTGGCAGCCTGTGGAGCCCATCTCGAGGATGGTCTCCGCCCTGTCGCGGACGGTCTCCCCGAGTCCGATCATCATGCCGTCCTCGGCGAGAAGCCCGGCCTCCATGGCCCAAAGCTTCTGGTTCTTCCTGGCGTCGAAGTCCTGGTCCAGCCTGAGCTTGGAGAACAGCTCCCTGTTGTAGGTCTCCTGGTAGCAGGCGTGCCAGTCCGCCCCTGCCTCCCTGAGCCTGGGGAACATCTCCCTGGGCAGGGCCCCGGGCGACGCCATGATGTTGATGCCGACCTCGTCGTGAACCGCGGAGATCAGGTCGAGGAGGAGCCTGTAGTCGTCGGCGTACATCCTGGGGTCCTCGCCCATTGTCAGGTCCGCCAGGTTGATCCCGGCGTCCTTCAGGCTTCCGGCCAGCTGGACGATCTCCTCCCTGTCCTTGCGGTACCTCTCTATCTCGCCGTTGGACCTCCTGAAGTAGCAGAACGCGCAGTTGTTCTTGCAGTAGGTGGAGAAGTAGACGAAGCCGTAGGTGAAGACCTTCCTGCCGAACCTGGCGTCCCTGACCTTCCTGGCAGCCTCGTATAGGGTTTCCAGCTCCTTCGGGTCGCTTATGGACATGAGCTCGTACACGTCGTCGACGCCGACCTCGCCTCCCTTCACGGCCCTGTCAATGATCTCGTCTATCATTTTCTCACTCAGTCGATCTTGAATCCGTCGAGGTAGGTGTTGCTCTTGCCCATCTTCTTGGCGTTGCTCTTGCCGTTCTTGAGCATCAGCAGCCTCTCCAGCCCGAATCCCACGCCGGCCCACGGCTCGTGGACGTCATGGGCGGGGTCGAGGATGTGGGGTCCGATCGCCCCAGAGGCGACCTCCTCGCCGTTTACGTTCACGTCCAGGGTCTCGACGTACACGTCGGACTCCTCCCTGGACAGGGTGTACTCCAGTCCTGCGGCGTCCATGACGTCGGCGATGTAGGACTTGAGGCACTCCATCGGGTCCCCGTCGGGGCCCATGTCCACCAGGTTCATCATCGTGAACTCCTCCAGGTGGACGTTGCTCTTCGACTCCTTCCTGAAGCAGGAGCCCATCTCGAAGATCTTCACCGGACCGTCGGTGTGGTCCCTGAGCTTCCTCATCACCACGTAGAGGTTGGGTGCCAGCATGGGCCTGAGGCATCTCTTGTCATCCACGAAGAACACCTGCTTGTAGAGGGGGTGCTCGGGGGTGATGGTCATCTTCGAGAGCGCGTTTGTCGAGATCATGATAGGCGTCCTGACCTCGATGAACCCTCTTGCCGTGAGCTTCTCGGCGATGGCGGCCTCAAGGCGCGAGAGGTCGTGCCTGTGAGGGTTCGCTATCAGGTCCGCGATGCCGGCATCGTTCGCTGCCTGGGTCTTCGACATGAGCTTGGCGAACTGCTTGTCGCGTTCCGCGGTGTCGGGGAACTCCATGTCGGAGCGGTCCTCGTCTCCGTACTCCATAAGGCGCTGAATCTGAGGGTCTGTGAATCTTACACTCATGTGGTGTCACCGATGTGAAAGCGAAAGGCCGGGGTGTCGATCCCCGCTGGCTAGGTTTTAGAGACCCGCTGGTCGCCGGACCGCCCTCCATCGGACGAAAAACCTGTTGAGACCCTATATAACGATTTCCGATTTAAAGCATTGGAATGCACACGGTTTCAGACATCTGGGTCATGTGTGATCACACCTAACAGTCAAGTTTAAATAAGGGTTTTCATGGATGGTTGAAATTATAGTAAATTATAAATATTACTGGTAAGAAGTTTGATACAACTATTTATACCGAATGCTGAAAACAGCCTCAGAGCTCTATTCCGCAGCGGAGAAGCGTCTTGATGGTGTCGTCGTAGAGGTCGATGTACT
>ERZ1673744.689-NODE-689-length-40435-cov-4.750768_pt1 | contig 40435 bp, 49 predicted proteins | sample MGYA00580207_ERZ1673744 | MGnify/ENA primary metagenome ERZ1673744 (study PRJEB41218, sample SAMN15661751) | gut metagenome | host: Homo sapiens | place: Canada: London | collected 2015-08-20/2019-03-30 | study: EMG produced TPA metagenomics assembly of... | reverse complement strand
AAGTACCTTGGCAGCCATTGCCACCGTGTTGTCAAGGAGATTCCAAACCAGCATTTCCAGATTGCACCTTTCAGCAAACGGGGATAACCCATTGACTGACTGCACAAGCTCCCAAAACGCTTTTCCGTTCTGTATGCGCTGCCGCACGACCGTCGGTGTGTAATACTCCGAATTGCAGAAGTGCCAGTAGAAAAGGGTGCGGTCATGATCGGCGGTCAAGTAGTTCCAATACAGCAGCCACAGCGGCCAGCAGAGATCGTCTAAGCTCTGCAAATCCTTGACTTCGGCGGATAGGCTTTTCGGGGGATTGGCAATTTTGCGGGCAATTTCATCGTCGATGGTCAAAAAGCAGGTGGTGAGCAAGGCTTCTTTGTTCTTGTAATGCTCATACACCGTCGGTGCGTTGATTCCTGTTTCCGCCGCCAACTTTGGATAGCTGAAATTCTGCATACCTCCGACAGCAACAAGATGCTGCGTCGCTTTGAGAATAATGGTTTTTACCTGTTCCGGGGTTCTCTGCGAAGCCATGCCGCGCCTCCTTTCATCGATTTTTGCCATAACTTAAAGCCCTTTAGGAAATGTCGCAAAATATATTTCCCGCCCATACGGGAAATATAAAATGACACTTTCTTTCATAGAGTTTGGCACTCTGTGCGGGCTATCCACCCATTAATCAAAAGTATTATAGCACCGTTCTGCGAAAAAAGCAAGCCATTTACACGCGGTTTCCAGTGCAAATGGCTTGTCATTTTTCGGAGCCTTGCTATTGTCTTGCCAAATGAAAACCGTGATTTTTTGCATAAAACATACATTGGCTTAAGGTTGGCCTAATACATTTTTACTTTGCATAACGCTTTTTCTTTTCACCTAAAACGGCTGCTGACAATACACCTGCGGCGGAAACAAAGAGCAGTGCGATCCAAAGCGCAATACTGCTGCTGTCTCCGGTCTGGGGAGACTGCGTATCGGTATTTGCCGGTTTCGCATCCACCGTAAATATTGTATCGGCAGTTCCGTCTGTCCATACCATTTCAAGGGTATGTTTTCCCGCAGTCAGTGTATTCAGATACGCCGGTTTCAGTGTGACAATGGTAGAACCTTCCTTTACGGTGTAATACTTTTCGTCAACCGATTTTCCGTCAACCTTAACGCCGACAAACTTGGAAAACTCTCCGCTTCCTCTAACGGAAATGTTTCCGTCTGAAGCCTGTGTCCATTTGCTGTCGGCACCGTCTAAAATGTCATAATCTGCGGGGGCGGCAGGAAGGGTTTCCCATACTGCCTTTACGGTAGTGTCAGCAGTAACGGTGATCTTGTCGCCGACTGCCTTTTCCTTGCCGTCAACGCTCCAAGCCTTGAACTGCTTGCCATCGGGAGCAGTAAAGCCGTTTTCAGGAAGCGTGTATTCGCCGGAAATTCCGGTTACATTTGCCATTGTACCTTTTCCGCCGTTGGCGTCAAAGGGGACGGTGTACGCCGTCCGGATCTCCACATAGGAGTGAGAACTACTCAATGTATATGCAGTATCAGTAGACGCAGTATAAGCGCCGCTGTCCGAGGTGCGCCACCAATAGGGAGTGCCGGGGGAGAGTAATCAAAGGCATGTTTAGAGCACAGATATTTTTGCTGCCACTCGTCCCTGCGGCAATCAAGCTGCCGCAGGAGATAATCAGGCTATTGCTTGCAATGATACCGTAGCCGGTGAACCTTGTTGCCTTGCCACCTTTGGTATTGACTATGCCGCCGGAGATACTTATGTTGTTACCGGCTTCGATACCTCGGCTAAAGTTCGCCTCGCCGCCATAAGCGTTGACGGTGCCGCCGGTGACACTTATGTTGCCATTATTTGTATAGATGCCGTAGCTATAAGAATTCGCCGTGTCGCCGGTCACATTGAGCGTGCCGGAGCCGGAAATAGTCAGACTGCCCTCGGCGTAAATGCCATAGCCGTTATTCTTCGAGCCGCTTTTGATCATGTTTTCACCGTTCAGGACGATTGTCGCACCATCGGGCAGCTTCACTGCAATGGCGGCGGTGGTGGTGAAGTTCACGCCACCTAGGGTGAGGGTCTTTGTGACGTTGTCCCACGTGCTGTCTGCTTCGCCTGTTTTCGCGGCGTTGAGCAGTTCCAGTGCTGTGGTGGGGGCGGTAGAAAAGTCTGCTGTTGCCGTTGCCGGCCCTGCCGCCAGTGCCATGATAGGCAGCATACCTACCACCATCGCAAGAGCGAGCAGGATACTCCACAGTCTTGTAAATTTTGTTTTCATAAGCAATCCTCCTTGTTTCTTTTCGGCATTCAGCCGGGTTAATTATTTAATAAATAACCGTTTGAAATTTAGTTGATTACTTTTCGTTTTACCGTTATATCGGGGAAAAGGCTTACTCCTCCTTCTTTTTGGGGACCTCAACCTTAGGCAGAGCCGATTTAGCCAAGTCGGAGGCGAGGGTTTCTCCCGCCTCGGTGAGGGATTGTCTGTCCGAGGAGGCGACAGCCTTGTTGCCGGACGAGATGGCGTAGTCCACCGTGGAATCTAACAGGCCTCTTCCGGCACCCGCAATAGCCACGCCCGAACATCTCTTGTTTTTTCTAATGCCCGACACCATCACCAACGCTCCGGCGCCGATCAATCCGGCGCCTACCAAGATGTTATTGAATACCACTTCCGCAGAGCAAATACAAAGCGAAATCATGCGTTGGCTTTATGACGGAGAAAAGCCCGTAAAAGCCCGCAAAGAAGCCCCCACCGTTTTACATGCGCACGATAAATTCGGACAGCGCTTTTCGGCTATACTGGATTTGGCGAAATTTTCAAATGTTCGCTTTGGAAAGCTTCTGAACATTGACCCGTCGTACATAAGCCGTTTTCGCAACGGACTGCGCACACCCGTGTCAAACAGTAAACTCACAAAGGAAATGTGCCGTGTTCTTTACAGTCGGCTCAAAGACCAAAAGAACCTTCCGAAGCTTGCAAAAATAATGAACACATCGCCCGAAAAGCTCCGCAACGATACGGATGGGGAAAAAGAGCTGTATTCATGGCTTTTCCTTTCGGAGGACAGCACGGTTTCTTCCTTTGTTGTCGGTATGGTTGACCAAATCGGCTCGTTTTCTGCAGATATCATAAAGCCCCCTTTGCCCTTTGAAACGGCGGCAGACAAAGCGGCTTTAAGCGACAGCAGGCCGCTCTATCACGGGATGACGGGCTTGCAAACCGCCGTTATTCGCTTTCTGGGAAATGTCATAGAAAGAAAAGAAAAGGATTTATATCTATACTCCGACCAAAATATGGATTGGATTACCGCAGACAAAGTTTTTCAGGCAAAATGGATGTCGCTGATGATCCGGTGTGTCACAAGCGGCGTGAAAATTCATATCCTTCACAATATTGAACGAAATCTTACCGAAATCGGCGAGGCAATTCGCAGTTGGCTTCCTCTTTACCCGTCGGGACAAATTGCATCATTTTACCTCGACGGACAGAAAAACACAAGTTTTTCAACAACACTGTTTGTATGCCCCGGCTACGCGTCTATTTACGGAAACAATATTGTCGGCACGGAAAACGAAAACGGAAATTATCTGTACGTAACCGCACCTGAAAAGATACATTCGTGCCGTCAGCTCTTTGATACGCTTCTCGGCAAAGCGCACCGTCTCATCAGAATATGCAAAACCGCCGATTTTTCTCAGTTTGAAATGTTTTCGTCCGATATTACGGTTTTAAGCAGCAGCCCCACCGTATTCTCCATGCCGGAAAGTCTTTTCTCGGAATACATTCATCACGCTGAATGAAAAGTACAGACAAGTGACGCACACGATATTTACGATCCAATGAAATGCTTTTTTGAGAAGGCGTTGGCGTCGGGATACTTTCATGAGTGTGCCCCTTTGCCAAGCGATGAGGAATTATTTAACGGAAAAGTATATCCGGAATTTCTATCGATACCTTATTCTCCGCAGGAATTTGCAGAACATGCAAAAAACATAATCCGTCTTTCAGACAACACAAAATACAGGTTTTATCCTTTGCCCGAACCGAGTTTTTTGGATGTGCATCTCATTATTTCCGAAAACAGCGTTGCCGTCAGCCGATTAAAAGCGCCTTTCTTCACGATTTTCTTAGAGCATCCGCTCTTGTGCCGTGCTTTTGCCGAGTATGCCAATGCGGTAAAAAAACAGTACACTCTGGATAAAGTAACGCTGAAAATAAAATTGGAGGGATATTGCTGATAGTATAATAAAGGGAAAATTCAATTATACGATATCGGGTATGATCCGGTGATCATGTATGTCGCAAAATTTTCTTGCGGTTTTTTAGTTGAAAGAACAATGGCAGTACGGGAAAGCTCCCATACTGCCACAAACAAAGGCTATTTGACATCTTTTAAGAAAACAGCAAACCCGAACGTTTCACCGATTGGTAAAAGGTTCGGGTTTGCTTGCTTTGGTGCGGGTAAGAGGACTTGAACCTCCACCGAATTGCTTCGATATGAACCTGAATCATACGCGTCTGCCAATTCCGCCATACCCGCATATTCTTTTCGTCGGAACACATCCGACGGGCGCTATTGTAGCACACCGGACATGGTTTGTCAAGCACTTTGCCGCAAAAAATGCCGTCCCCGAAAAATAATTCCAAAAAATGCTTGACCGCCTTGCTTCTTTGTGGTATAGTAAGTATTACCTCGTAAAAGGGGTTTTATTTTTGTGCCCTTTTATTTGAGGGAGGTTAGCGCGCGGCATATGCCGCGCAGAAAATTCCGACTATCGGGAGGTGCCGTTATGCGCGTCAAGATCACTTTAGCCTGCACGGAGTGCAAGCAACGCAACTACAACACGATGAAAAACAAGAAGAACGATCCGGACAGACTGGAAATGAACAAGTATTGCCGTTTCTGCCGCAAACACACGCTGCACAGAGAAACGAAGTAAGAGAGGAGAAAAAACGCATGCTCGGAGGATTTATCGCCGCCGTCGTTGCGGTTATCGTCGCTCTGGTCGCTTTCCTCAGCAATCTGAACATTTTCTCGGACATGGCGTCGATGGGGTTCGGCCCCTGGATCAACAACTTTTTTGCGCACATCACGGCGCAGAAGGTTGTGTTCTTCATCGCCGTCGCGGTGTTCATCATCGGTGTCGTTCTCTACTTTAAGGGTAGAAAAGCGGCGAAAAAAGCCGGCGAGGATACCCCGTTCATCCCGCAGAAGATCACGAAATTCGTGCGTGACACGCGGGGCGAGTTCAAGAAGATCGTTTGGCCGACCTTTCCGGCGGTCGTGCGCAACACCGGCATCACGCTGGCTGTCTGCGCCATGCTCGGCCTGGTCATCTGTCTGTTCGACGCAGGGCTGAGCGCTCTGGTCGATCTGCTTTTGAAGCTCGGAAGCTGAGAACGACTGGAGGAAGTGCGATGAGCGAAGAAGCAAAATGGTATGTCGTTCACACCTATTCCGGCTATGAGAACAAGGTCGCGAGCAATCTGGCGACGACGGTGGAGAACCGTCATCTGGAGGATTGGATCAAAGACATCAATGTTCCGGTTGAAAAGGTCGTGGAGATCACAAAGGACAACCAGAAGAAGGAGGTCGAACGCAAGCTGTTTCCCGGCTATGTGCTGGTGAAAATGGTGATGACGGACGACTCCTGGTTCGTGGTGCGGAACATTCGCGGCTGCACCGGCTTCGTCGGCCCGAACGGAAAGCCCGTTCCGTTGACGGAGGAGGAGATCGCGTCGCTGGGTGTGGAAAGACACGAGATCGAAATTCAGTATCGTGTCGGCGACACCGTCAAGATCGTGGACGGCCCTCTCGAGGGCTTCAGCGGCAAGGTGGACGAGATCGACCGCGAGAAGAACAAGGTGCGGGTCACCATTTCCATGTTCGGGCGCGAGACGCCGGTGGAACTGGAACCGGAGCAGGCGGAGCTGCTGGACTGAGCAAGCCCGCCGACACACATGACTGTACGGGGAATTTCCCCTTACCTGCCGCCGGACAGCTTCCGGCTGTGGGAGGAGCTGCACCGGCGGCTCCGCCTTACCACAAATTTTGGAGGTGCAATTTACAATGGCTCAGAAAATCACCGGTTATATCAAACTGCAAATCCCCGCCGGCAAGGCAACGCCGGCACCCCCGGTTGGCCCGGCTCTCGGTCAGCACGGTGTCAACATCATGGCATTCACCAAGGAATTCAACGAGCGTACCAAGAATGACGTGGGTCTCATCATTCCCGTTGTCATCACCGTTTACGCCGATCACTCCTTCACCTTCATCACCAAGACGCCTCCGGCGGCTGTGCTGATCAAGAAGGCGTGCGGCATCGAGACTGCTTCCGGCGCTCCGAACAAAACGAAGGTCGCCAAGATCACCAAAGAACAGGTGCAGAAGATCGCGGAGACCAAGATGCCCGACCTGAACGCCTCCGATCTGGAAAGCGCCATGAGCATGGTCGCCGGTACAGCGCGCAGCATGGGTATTGAAGTCGTCGACTAAACCGTTACGGGTGGGAGGAAAGATCCTAACATTCCGATTTTACCACCAAGCCGGCACGCGCTGCGGCGTATGACCGGTACTACAGGAGGATGAACCAAATGAAACATGGCAAGAAATATGTCGACAGCGCCAAGCTGATCGACCGCACCGCTCTCTATGAGGTTGCCGAGGCGCTTGACCTGACGGTCAAGACCGGCAAAGCAAAATTTGATGAAACCGTCGAGCTGCATGTCAAGCTGGGCGTTGACAGCCGTCACGCCGATCAGCAGGTGCGCGGCGCGGTCGTGCTGCCCAACGGCACCGGCAAAAACCTGCGTGTGCTGGTTTTCTGCAAGGACGACAAGGTGCAGACCGCTCTGGACGCCGGCGCGGATTTTGCGGGCTCCGACGAGCTGGTCGCTAAGATAAGCGGCGGCTGGCTGGATTTCGATGTCGTGATCGCGACGCCCGACATGATGGGTGTTGTGGGTCGTCTCGGTAAGGTGCTCGGCCCGCGCGGTCTGATGCCGAACCCGAAGGCGGGCACGGTCACGCCGGATGTCGCCAAGGCTGTCGCCGAGGCAAAGGCCGGTAAGATCGAATACCGTCTCGACAAGACCAACATCATTCACTGCCCGATTGGCAAGGTGTCCTTCGGTGCAGAGAAGCTGCAGGAGAACTTTGACGCGCTGATGAACGCCATCGTGCGTGCGAAGCCCGCCGCGATGAAGGGACAGTATGTCCGCTCCGTGACCGTTGCGTCCACCATGGGCCCCGGCGTGAAGATCAATCCGGCGAAATTCAGCGTATAATTTTCCTTTTGCCTATTGCAAAGTGAAAAGCTTTGTGATATGATACTGTTGCTGTTCTTCCACAGACAGCAGGTTTCCCGTTTTCGCGGGATATAATGGGGGTTTCCCGCCTGCCGAGGCAGAAAAGTGCAAAGCGCGTTTTCGCGCGATATTCTTGTGCTTTTGAACCTCCTGTGGCGACACAGGAGGTTTTTTTACACAACTTCCGTGTGGGAAAGAACCGGCAGAATTCCATTTTTCGGAGGTGAAAACTTTGGCTAACGAAAAGGTACTGCAGAAAAAGCAGGCGCTCGTTGACGAGCTGGCACAGAAGCTGAACGGTGCTGTTGCCGGTGTCATTGTGGAATACAAGGGCATTTCGGTCGCAGACGACACGCTGCTGCGCCGCAAGCTGCGTGAGGCGGGCGTTGACTACTCCGTGGTGAAGAACACCATGCTCAGGCGTGCTGCCGACAAGGCGGGGCTTGAGGGACTTGACGACATCCTGAAGGGCACCACCGCACTGGCTGTCAGCGCGGAGGATCCGGTTGCCGCCGCAAAGATTCTTTGCGAGCAGGCAAAGAAGGACGAAAACTTCAAGGTGAAGGCAGGTTTTCTGGACGGCGCGGTTATCGACGTCGCCCGTGTGACGGAGCTTTCCAAGCTCCCTTCTCGCGAAGGACTTATCTCCATGCTGCTTAGCGTGCTGACCGGTCCGGTGAGAGGTCTGGCTGTCGCTCTGAATGCGATCGCCGAAAAGCAGGGTGAGGGTGCTGAGGCTCCCGCTGCTGAATAATTTTCAAAAAAACAAATGATTTGGAGGATTTGAACATGTCTGAGAAGATTACCGCTCTCATTGATGAGATCAAAGCGATGTCCGTTCTGGAGGTTTCCGAGCTCGTGAAGGCTCTGGAGGAAGAATTCGGCGTTTCCGCCGCTGCGCCTGTCGCCGTTGTGGCTGCCGGCGGTGCCGATGCCGGCGCTGCTGCTGACGAGAAGACCGAGTTCGATGTCGAACTGGTTGCTGCCGGCGATGCGAAGATCAATGTTATCAAGGCTGTCCGCGAAGTGACCGGTCTCGGTCTGAAGGAAGCCAAGGAGCTCGTCGACGGCGCTCCGAAGGCTGTCAAGACCGGCGTGTCCAAGGACGAAGCCGAGTCCATCAAGGCGAAGCTGGAAGAAGCCGGCGCGAAGGTCGAGCTAAAGTAAGTTTCACCTCAATAGCCAACAAGGCGGGGGGGCGTTTCGTTTGAAACGCCCCTGTTTTTTTATGCGCTTTTTGCACATGCATACCCCTCCGGTGCAGGAAGGTGAATGAAGACAAGGCGTCCTTCACCTTCCTGCCGAAATTCTTCTTGCCGTCCATTGTCGCGGACGGCATTTTGCGACAGAGTCGCAAAACCGAAGAAGTTTCTCCTGAAAAGCTGTGCCACCTCCCCTTTGCAAAGAAAGGGGAGGCTGAAGGAAGGCGGAGGACTCCGCCTTCCTTTGTCAACTTCTGCTCGCTGACATATGTCGGCGGGCAGAAGTTGCAAGTGACAGGAAATACGCGCGCGCAGCAAAGGCTTCCCTCTTTTCATAGAGGAGAGGCTTTTCTTCCGCAAGCGCGTGATCTATCCGCATCGGGAGACGGGCAGAAAAGCGTGCAAAAAAGCGGGACACGAAAGTGTCCCGCTGTGCCCTATCCGAAAATTTTATGCGGTCTTTTTGGCTTTCTTGACGCGCACCGCGTGCCACACGAGACCGATGACAAGTCCCAGCGCTGCGGGGCACAGCCATCCGAGTCCCTGCGCCGAGAGCGGCAGAACCTTGCCCATCCATTCGATGACCGGCGTGAGCACCGCGCTCTTTGAAAGGGCGTCGGGCAGCGTGCGCAGCAGGTCATACACCGACGCGACCAGTGCAAAGCCGGTCACGAACACATACACCACGCGGTCATTACCGAAGAGGCGACCGCACAGCGCCAGCAGGATCAGCGTGATCGCCAACGGATAGAGGAACATGAGCACCGGCACGGCATAGTCGATGATGGTGCTCAGCCCCAGGTTGGCAAACAGCAGCGACACGGTGCTGAAGATCACCGCCCACACGCGATAGGACGGACCTTTTTTGAACAGCGCGACAAACGTCTCGGAGCAGCTTGTGACGAGTCCGACGGCAGTCTTGAGGCAGGCGAGCGTCACTGCTGCCGCCAAAAGGAGCAATCCCGGCCAACCGAAATAGTGCCGCGCGATCTGCGCCAGCGCAATGCCGCCGTTTGCGGCGGTCTCGAACACGCCGCGGCTCTGTGCGCCGACGATGGCGACCGCCGCATAAATCACGCCCATCAAAAGGCAGCTGAACACGCCGGCGCGCACCGTGCTCCCCGCAACGGCGGTGTCGTCGGTCACGCCGAGCCCGCGGATGACCTGCACCACGATGATGCCGAAGGCAAGGCTTGCCAGCGCGTCCATCGTGTTATACCCTTCGAGGAAGCCGGCAAAGAACGCATTGTCGGCATATGCCTCCTGCGGCACGGCATCGGCGATGCTGCCGGCGGGACGGATCAGCGCCGTCACCGTCAGGATGCCGAGAAACAGCAAAAAGCACGGGTTGAGAATTTTGCCGACATTGGTGAGAATTCTCCCCGGAAACAGCGAGAAAAGCAGCACCGCGACAAAGAACAAAACGGAAAACAGCAGCAAAAAGAGCTGCACCTTTGCGCTTTCCGGCAAAAGCTGCTCGAGTCCCACCGTGAACGACACGGTGGCGCAGCGCGGGATCGCGAAGAAAGGCCCGATGGTCAGATACAGCGCGCAGGTGAAGAACATGGCATACGGCCGTCCCACCTTGCTGCTCAAATCGAAAAGGCCGCTGCTGCGGCTGATGCCGAGCGCCGCCACGCCGAGAAGCGGCAGACCGACGCCGGTGATGAGCAAACCGCAGATGGCGGGGAAGAGCTGCGCGCCCGCAAGCTGTCCCATCCGCACAGGAAAAATAAGGTTGCCCGCACCGAAGAACAAGCCGAACAGCATGCTGGCGATCGAGACATATTCCCTCACCGAAAGACTCTTTTTCATGAAACTCCTCTTTTTACCCGAATTCCCGCGATGCGGGATACTTTATGATACCACATTTTACCCCCGAAAACAAGCCCCGTTTTTTCGCGGCAATCTCGAAAAATTTTCGAAGGTGCGCCGGTTGCAAATGTGAAAACGCTGTGGTATACTGACTTCGTCATCATGACAAAAGGAGGAAACAGCATGGAAACCTTGAAATTTGACATGCAAAAAGACTGCGGCGCCTTCAAACCGCTCAACGCCACCAACGGAGGACCGCGCCACAAGCGGCACGCCAACGATCAGTGGGTCACCAACTTTGAGGACTACAAAAGAGCCCGCATCCCCTATTCCCGCAATCATGATGCCAACCTGTCCGGCAGCGTCTACGGCGGCCCGTTCACGGTGGACATTTCCGTCATTTTTCCGAACTTTGACGCCGATCCCGAAGATCCCGCGTCCTATGACTTTGCCTGCACCGACGAGTCCATCCTCGTCGCGCTTGACGCCGGCACCGAGACCTTCTACCGTCTCGGTCAGTCCATCGAGCATCAGGTCAAAAAGCACGACACACGCCCGCCCAAGGACTTCAAAAAGTGGGCGGTCATCTGTGAGCATGTCATCCGTCATGTGAACGGCGATTTTGCCGACGGATTGAACCTCAATCTCAAATATTGGGAGATCTGGAACGAGCCGGATCTCGATTTGTACAAACCGACAGAGTCAAAAAAGACCTGGGGCGGCACGGCGGAGCAGTTCTATGATTTCTTTGAGATCGCCGCCAACCACCTCAAGGGCTGCTTCCCCGAGCTCAAGATCGGCGGCCCTGCGTCCTGCGGCTGTGAGGAGTGGGAGCTGGCGTTTTTGCAGGAGATGCACAAGCGGAATGTGCCGCTCGATTTCTTCTCGTGGCACATCTATGCCGTCGAGCCGACGCACATCATCGAGCGCAGCGAGCGCGTGCGCAAAATGATGGTTGACAACGGCTATGAAAAGGCAGAAAGCATCTGCAACGAGTGGAACTATGTCAAGGGCTGGACGGCGGACTATCTGTATTCCATTGAGACCATCGGCTCGATTAAGGGCGCAGCGTTTGTGCTCGCCACCATGTGTGCGGCGCAAAAGAGCAGCATCGACATGCTGATGTACTACGACACCCGTCCGTCCGTGTTCTGCGGCCCGTTTGACTATTACACCGCGCGTCCGAAAAAGCCGTATTATGCGCTGTATTGGTACGGCATGTTCTATGACTGCGTGAAGGAAGTGCGCTGCAGTGCGTCCATCCCCGGCATCTACACGCTGTGCGGCGTGGATAAAAACGGCAAGCGCATGGCGGTCATCACGCACTATTCCAACAACGACGGCACGCGGGCGCAGGATGTTGCCCTCGATCTCGGCGCGCCGGGCGAATATGACCTCTACCGCCTCGACGAGACCACCGACGGACAGTTTGTGAAAACCGTCAGCGACCTTTCCTTCTCCCTGCCGATCTATACCAGCCTGCTGATTAAGGAAAAATAATGATGCCTTCAACACCCCTCATCCCTCTGTGAAAAGAGGGGTGCCGAAGTGGCCAAAGAGGAACGGCGGCGTCTCCAAAGAGACGCCGCCGTTATTTCATTTCTCTTCTTCTTTTTTCTCACAGTGCACGACCTCGCGTGCAATATAGATGGGGCGGTTTTTGCCCTGCATATAGGTGCGGGCGAGGTATTCGCCCATGATGCCGAGCACCATCAGCTGGATGCCGCCGAGCAGCAGGATCAGCACCACCGGCGTCGCATAGCCGGGGATGGTGATGGAGGCGGTCAGCTTCTGAATGATGACCACAATCATGTAGATGAGCGACAAAGCGGCGAAAAACGCGCCGACAAAGGTCGCCAGTCGGAGCGGCGCGGTGGTGAAGGAAATGAACCCCTCCACCGCATATTTGATGAGCTTGCCGACCGTCCATTTGCTCTCGCCGGCGTTGCGCGCCTCGGCGTGATATTCCATATAGTATGTATTGAACCCGACCCAGGAGAAAAGGCCCTTGGAAAAACGGAAGTATTCCGGCATGGACAACAGCGCATCCACCACCGGCCGCCGCAGCGTGCGGAAATCCGATGCGCCGCTGTGAAATTCGACCTCACACGCCTTGTTGATCATTTTATAAAACAGCTTTTTGACGGCCGACATGCCTTTTCCCTCCAAGCGCCGCCCCTGATATGCCGCCACCGCGTCATACTGCGGATTTTCCCGCAGCACCCGCAGCATCTCCGCGACGACCTCGGGGCGCTGCTGCAGATCGGCGTCGATAACGGTGACGAAATCTCCGTCCGCGTGCTGCAGACCGGCATACACCGCCGCCTCCTTGCCGAAGTTGCGGGAAAAGCTCACAAAGGAGACCTTGTCGGGATACTGCGCATGCACCTGCCGCAGGCGATCGACCGTTTCGTCCTTGCTGCCGTCGTTGACAAACACCACATCATAGTCCTCCGGCAGGTCGGCAAACGCTGTTTTCACCGCCTCCATGAACGGCACGACATTGTCCTGCTCGTTATAGCAGGGCACCACCAACGATACTTTCTTCGCCACATTCAAAACTCCTTTATGTCCTCTGCGCACGCTTGAGAGCTTTTTCCGCATACATTTCCTTGTCCGCGCGGGCGATGAAGTCCTGCAGCATCTCGACGCCTGCGATGTCCTCGCCGCTCCCCGGCACCTGCACCGGCGCCGGAGTATATATAGTACCATTTTATCTTTTGCGGATTTTCTTGTCAAGACCTTTGAGGGAAATGTCGTTGCATGAAGGAAAATCTTATTTCCTTCATGTGAAATTCTCCTTGTCGTCCATTGTCGGGGGCGACATTTTGCGGCAAAGCCGCAAAACCGGAGAAGTTTCCCCCAAAAACCTATCATGCAAAAGGACGGGGAACATAGTTCCCCGTCCTTCGTCAAATTCTTCTCTTCACAGCGATGCGGTGAGAATATCCAGAATATCCTTTTCGGTCAGCGGGGCATAAGCGTTTTCAAGCCCCTCATTCACGGCGACGTGATGCGCCATTTCCGCAAGGCGGCTCTCGTCGATACCGACTTCCCTCAGGTGCATCGGCATGCCCATCGACAGGAACAGGTCATAGGTCGCATCGATGGTGCGTTCTGCGATCTCCTTCTCCGGCAGGGTCGCGTCGATGCCGAAAATGTGTGTGCCGAAGCTGACAAAGCGCTCAAGTGTCCTGTCGCTCAGAATGTGCCGCATCCAGTGCGGCGTAATGATCGCCAGTCCCTCGCCGTGGGTGATGTCATAATAGGCGCTCAGCGCATGCTCGATGCCGTGGCACGGCCAGCCGGACGGCGACGCGCCGAGGGCAAAGATGCCGTTGCAGGCAAGCGAGCAGGCCACCATAAATTCCCCGCGCGCGTCATAGTTTTCCGGCTCGGCAAGGCAGATCCTCGCGTTCTGAATGAGGCTGCGGATCGCCGCCTCACACATGCCGTCGGTCAGCGTGCTGTGCTTTTCGCAGAAATACTGCTCGATGACATGGTTGATGGCGTCCGCCGCACCTGCCGCCGTCTGCTTTTTCGGAACAGAAAAGGTGTACTGCGGATCGAGGATGGACGCGACCGGATACAAAAGCGGATCGAGATATGCCACCTTGTCGTTCGTTTCGGTGCGGGAGATAACGCAGCCGCTGTCATATTCCGAGCCGGTCGCGGCAAGCGTCAGGATGTCCACGAGCGGCAGCGCCGCCTTTGCCTTGACCTTATAGGTGATGAGATCCCACGGCTCGCCGTCATACAAGGCGCCCGCCGCGATCGCCTTGGAGCAGTCGAGGACGCTGCCGCCGCCGACCGCCAGCACGGCGTCGATGTGATGCGCCTTGCAGAGCTGCACGCCCGCCAGCACGCTCTTTGTATATTTCGGGTTCGGGTCGATGCCCGCCAGCTCATAGACCTCAAAATCGGACAAAAGGGCTTTCACCTTGTCATACAGCCCGATCCTCTTGATGCTGCCGCCGCCGTAGGTCAAAAGGATGCGCTTGCCGAGCGGCGCCAGAACGGCGGGGAGCTGTGCGACGGCATCCTTGCCGAAAATGAGCTTTGTCGGGGTACAATAGGTAAAGTTCTGCATAAAAACCGTCCTTTCTTATTTCAGCGTCTTGCCGACGGAAAAGGCGTCGGCGACCGTATCGCCCAGCACCACATAGGTGTTGTTGAAGGGGTCAAAGGTGATGGGCTTCGCCTTTTGCACATCCACCTTGCCGTCGGTGATCACCCGCTCATCCACGCTGACATTCACGATCTCGCCTACAAGACGGCAGGACTCCTTGTCATAGCTTTTGAGCTTACACTCCAAGGCAATCGGCAGCTCGTCGATGAGCGGCGCGTCCACAAAGGACGACGGCGTTGCATGAAAACCCGCGCGCGCAAACTTGTCGGGGGTGCTGTTGCCGGACACGATGCCGACATAGTCGCACGCCGCGACATGTGCCGCGTCCGCCATGCTCACCGTGAACGCGCCGCGCGCCAGGATGGCGGCGGTGGTCTTGTGTCCCGCGCTGATGCACACGGACAGCTCATTCTCCTCGCTGATGCCGCCCCAGGCGGCGTTCATCACACACGGGGTGTTTCCCTCGCCGAAAGCGGCAAGAATGAACACCGGCTGCGGATAGGTATACGGTTTTGCTCCGAAATCTTTTCTCATGCTGTTCGTCCTCCCTTTTTATATTCCCTCATATAATCAGTATAGAACAAGGGCGGCCCTCTTGCAAGAGGGCTGCCCGAAAGTTCACAAATTTGTAAGGTTCTTCACCGTCCATAGCGGATCCGGCCGACCGATCCGAACAATTGCCGCACGAAAAAAGCTCCCCGTTTCCGTCTGTGGTATCACGGAAACGGGGAGCAAGTCCTCAGTGCTTTTCGTCCGCCAGGGCGCAGAAACGCTTTATGAGCGCGATCTCGTTCGGATTATACGGGTGCAGGCTCGGGCGGTACAGGTCATGAAACCATTTGTCGAAGTCCCAGCCGTTTTGCGCGGGATCCTTGGCATAGTTATCCCACATGCCCTCCCACGGCTCATAGGTCTGATATTTCCCGGCGACAAAGCCCCAGTTATAGCAGCCGACGCCCATCGCAAAGAACAGCGGGAAGATCTCCTCCACCGTGTTGCCGATGCAGCGGGCAAGCCACTCGGTGTTCACGATGGGTCTGCCGTATGCCTTGAGACGATGGAGAATTTCCACATTGTCGGCATAGGAGCTGTAGCAGTGGAATGACACGATGTCGGAGTGTTCAAGACCGAAGCGCTCGATCTCCGGCAGACTTTCGGGATGCTTTGTCTCCGACCACACGCCGACCGTGAGCGGCTGGATGGGGTCAATCTCGCGGATGAGCGCAAACAGGCGCCGGAGAACGGGCAGCGACAGCGACTTGCGGTTGGAGTTGCCCGGCTCGTTGAACACATCCCACATGAGAACGCGCTCGTCGTTTTTATACCTTTCCACCAGCTCGCGGGCAAACGCGCAAAAGCGATCCGCACCCTCCCTTGTGTCGAGAACGGAATAGCCCGCGCCGCCGAAGGTGCCGTGCTGCGACACTCTCCTGCCGCCGTGAAAGCCCCAATCGACCTGCTGCTCGCCGAGATGCATGCGCTGGTCAAATTCCTCCTTCGGCGGCATGCAGTCGTTGCCGAGCACGATCATGCAGGAAATGCCGTTTTCGTGCGCCAACGCGATATAGCGCTCGAACCGCTCCATGAACCCGTCATGCTCCTGCTCCCAAACGAAAAATTCGGGGATGATGCGGATGGAGTTGAACCCCGTCTCGGCAGCAAGCGCCAGCTCGCGCTTTGCCGTCTCAAACCGCTCCTCAAAGCCGTATGCCTGCCACTGATCGATGCGGTTGGCGCAGTCGCTGCTCATGAAGTTGCAGCCCCTGATCCACGGCCGCGCCGTATACCATGCCCATGCTCTTTCCTGGCTCCACTGTTCTCCCATGTGATGACTCCTCTCTCATAATGCCCTGCCGTACAGGGGCTTCAGATACAGCCTGCAGCGGTAGGTGCGCACCTCGCCCGGCGCGATGCTGTCAAATCCCGCAAGCTCCCGCTCAAAGGGTGCGTTTTGGCAGTTTGCCATGCAGGTCATCGGCTCTAAGCATATGTATGCATCCGCCTGCCCGTTGTAGATCAGGCGGAACGGGAACTTTTTGTCTACCTCATACACCGCCGCTATCTCCCGTTTTATATCCCGCAGCTCCAGCCTGCCGCCCTTTGCCGCAAAGCAGTTGCGGCTGAGTGGCGCGCTCGTCGGCGAAAAGGTGCCCGCGTTCATTTCTCTGCCTATCTCATCCGGCGGGAGCAGCCTGCCGGTGGGGAGATAGGTGATGCCGCGCTCTACCTCGTCGCCGACCTCGGCAAGCACCCGCACATCCTCTGCCGTCGAGCCCGCGAGAAACGGGATGCGGAAGGTCGTGTGGAACGCGAGAAAGCTCGGCATGTTTTCCTCCGACAGGTTTTCGATCGCCGTGATCTGCTCCATGCCGTCCGCCGACAGGCGATAGGTCAGCGACAGACGGAAACGGTGCGGAAAATCGAGATACGGGCGGTCGAAAACACAGGTGACATGCTCCGCGCCCTTTTCTGTCACCGCAAACGGCGTTTCGTGCAGCGTGCCGTGCAGATGGCACTGCGTCTGCGGCTCGTTGACGGGGAAGGTATAGCGCCTGCCCTCAAAGGTGAAGCAGCCGCCCGCGATGCGGTTGGCGGGATACAGGATCGGCATGCCGTAGAGATACGGGTTGTCCACCTGCTGCTCTGCTCCCCGCTCGCGCAGGAGGGACGCGCCGCTCGCCGCGTGTCGGAGCAGGATGCAGTTTGCGCCCCGCTTTTCGTCGATGAGCGCCGTATAGCCGCCGCCCTGCAGTTCGATCGCCATGGTCTCTCCTCCCTTTTATCTGTATTATGACAAAAATAATTGATTTCGCAAGGCAAAAGAACAGCAGATTTCCCGCAAAAATGTTCAAAAAATTGATTTTTTCGTTTTCCCGTGCTATACTGTCCGTGAAGGAGGCGACGCCTTGAACATTCTCGATCTCGACACGCCGCAAAGCACCGAAAAGCACCTTGCCCCGCCGACGGACAGCGAAGAACCGTTTTTCATTCCGGAATACGGCGCCACCTTTTCCGGCACGCCGTGCTATCAGCTGCGGCTGCAATCCCCCGTCGGCTGTGTGCAGTATGTGACAAACGGGGCGGGCATCCTCATCTGCGACGAGCGGCTGTATACCGTCTCAGCGGGCGACACCTTTCTGCTGCCCGAGGGGAGCAATCAGATCTATTATTCCAATCCCGACAACCGCTTTGCGCGGCTTTGGGTGAACTTCAAGGGGGAGCTCGCCGCGGCGCTGCTCGCGGTCTACGGGCTGCGGCGGGCGGTCGTTTTTCGCGGCGTGGACACGGAGGATAGGCTCCGCGACCTGCAGGCGTGCTGCCGCCGTCTTGCCGATCCTGCGGCATACAAGCGCGAGAGCGCCGTGCTGTTTTTTCGGCTCATTCAGTTTTTGGCGGAGCACAGGCAGGCGGACGAGCCGGTGAACGGCGCGGTGGAGCAGATCCGCCTTTTCATCGACCGTCACCTGACGGAAAATCTCGGCATCGCGGACATCGCAAGGCATTTTTCCTTTTCGGGCGAGCACCTCATCCGCCTTTTCAAAAAGACCTACGGCATCACGCCGCATCAGTATATCCTGCAATCCAGGATGCGCCTGGCGATGGTGCTGCTCAAAACGACCGACGAGAGCATCGAGGCAATCGCCGAAAAGCTCGGCTTTTCCGATGCACACCATTTTTCGACGCAGTTCCGCCGTCTGCTGTCGTATCAGCCGTCGCAGTATCGCAACATTGACAGAAAGCCCGCCGCGCGGTACAAAGGGGAGAAAGCGGAGAAAGAATGAAGAATAGAAAACAAAAATCCCACCACTTTCGTGATGGGATTTTGTTTTGGTGCCGGTGGTGGGACTCGAACCCACACGGTATCGCTACCAACGGATTTTGAGTCCGCCTCGTCTGCCAATTCCAACACACCGGCATGGCACTGATAGTGAGTATACACTATTTTCCCCAAAAAAGCAAGAGGAAAATCCCTCACAGCGTCAAAATGTTGGAGACCGCAAACCCGTCGCCGCGGCGGCGGCAGGCGATGCGGTATTTAGTGGGGTAGGTGTGGCTGTCATGGGTGCGGCGCACGATGAAGTCAAACGAAACATCCACCGTGAACGCCTCCGCCGACCAGGCGACGGGCGTTTCCGTTTTCAGGTTTTCATAGCCGATGGCGATGTGCTTATTATACCAATAGCTGCTGTAGGCGCGCACCTGTCCGGCAAACGCCGTCCCGCTCTCCATGAGTGCAAACAGCTCCTCACGGGCGGCGTCGCCGCTGATATAGGCGGCATAGGTCTTTGCCGTCTTTTCCGCAAAGGCAAAAAGGGCGGCGCTGTCGGCGTCCGACGGCACTGCCGTCAGGTGCACCGCGCCGTCGGCGTCCTTTTCGCCGAGAGCTGCACCGGAGGGCAGCGACAGCGTGCCGACCGACAGGCAATCGACCCTATACACCCGCGTCGCGGGAATGTCACCCCCCGCACCGTCAAACGCTGCGACCGGCGTCGGCGCATCGGCGGTCACAAAGTCCGCCAGCGAAACGCCGTCCAAAAGCGGCGGCGCGGCGGCGATCACGGTGAGCGGCGTGAGCGTGCAATCCGAACGCACGCGCCAGCCGTCGTCTGTCTTTTCAAGCGTCAGCGTGCCGAAGTGCCTGTTCTCTGCATACACATCGTAGACCGTCGCGCCGTCCTCGCGCGGGCGCTCGGCATACTGCCACCTTTTCTCGCCGTTTGCATATTTCGTCAGGAGATACTGCCAATAGGCATCCTCTGTATTCACCGCATCGAACGGAAAGGCACTGTCGGCAAGAATTTTGTCCCGCTCGCCGTTTTTCAGCGCCGCAAAATAGGCGTTCATCGCCCCGACGGGGTGCTGCTTCTCAAAGCTGTCGAGCCGTTTCCAAAAAACGCCCGTCCCGACCGCGATCAGCACGGCATACACCGCCGCCAAAACGGCGAGCACCTTCAAAAATCCGTGTTTTTTCATGCCGTCACCTCACAAGAAACGAGGTCGGGATCTCCCGCGAGCCATAGAGGCTGGCGCAGTAGTTGACCGGCGCGTTTTCATAGATCATCAGCGTGGACGAGCCGCCGTCGAGGTTGGCGGCGTTGACCGCGCCGTATTGCAGCATGATATTTTGACAATCCTTATACCCTGCGCCGAGGCTGTGCGACTGCCGCCCGTCGATGACAAGCAGCAGTACCGCGCCGTCTGCGCGCTGACCGATGGCGGTGCGGGGGTTGAGTCCGCCGCCCGTTCCCGCAACCGGCGCCGCCTGCCCGTTGGCGACCAGCACCGGCCCGAACGACACCGCCTCGCGTATTCCCTTTTCCAGCGCAGCCGCCGCCGACATTTTCCCGACGATCAGCTTGCCGTCGCCGTCAAAGCCGATGACGGTCGTGACGGTCGAGGGCGCGCCGTAGAGCAGCGCGCCGCCGCTTATCACAATGCCGATCGGCGTGCCGCCGTTGCCGAACCCTTTTTCATCCTGAAAGCCGCCCGCATTGATGCCGCCGACGGCGCCGTGCAGCTTCACGAGGTCCTCGAGCTTTTTCCCCGCGCGTCCGTCATAGGGCGCAGAGGTTCCGACAAACAGGCGTTTCGGATCGCGCACGATCATCATTTTTCCCTTAAAGCTGCCGCCCATCACATCCTCGATGACAAGCGGCTTTTCGGTTTCGGTCGGCGCGGCGGGGACAAACGCGGTGTCATCGGTGATAAGATCGGTCTCGATGACGGCGTTTTGCTGCCGTATGGTGGCGATTTCCTCATCGGAAAAATACATCCGCGCCAAAAATTTTGCCGCACTCGTTTCCATGACCGTCGTGACAAACAGTCCCCGCGCCTGCGAGGACGGACCGCGGCAAATGACCGTCACCGCCGCAAAAAAGGCGACGACGATCGCAAAAAGCGTCACACCGAGCACCGCCAGACAGCGGCGCACCACCCTCCATACCTTCACGAAAATTCCCCTCAGCCTTCCTCCGCGAGCAGCTTGTTGATCGCCTCGTGGAAGGAATTGATGTCCTTGAACTGCCGATAGACGGACGCAAACCGCACATACGCCACATCGTCGATCTTCATGAGCTTTTCCATCGCATATTCGCCGATGAGCGTGCTTTTCACCTCGCGGTCAAGCGAGTTTTGCAGCTGATTTTCGATGTCGTCGACCGCCTCCTCCAGCACCTTGACCGGCACCTGCCGTTTTTCGCAGGCGCGCAAAAGCCCGTTTAGCAGCTTTGCGCGGTCGAACGCCTCGCGCGAGCCGTCCTTTTTCACGACCACGACCGGCACATGCTCGATGACCTCATAGGTCGTGAACCGCTTGGCGCACTGCAGGCACTCGCGCCGCCGCCGGATGCGGGCGCCGTCGTCGGTGGAACGGGAATCGATCACCTTGCTCTCCTCAAATCCGCAAAAAGGACACTTCATGTCACGCACCTCCGTTTTTCTCAGCATAGCACATTTCCGATGCCGTCGCAAGAGATTTTCCGCAAAAGCCCTGTTCTTTTCCCGAAAAATGTGGTATGCTGAATATACCATCGATTGACAACGGTACTAAGGAGTGAAGCATATGAAGCGCGCGATCTTTGTTTTCCTTTTTGTTTTGACGCTGCTCCCGGCCGTCGGCTGCGGCAGCAAGGCTGCCGACACCGCGCCGACGACAGCGCCGACGACCGTGCGCACCACGGCGGCGCTGCCGCAGATCGGCTGGATCACCGCCGACTCGCTGCGCGTGCGCGGGGGCGCGGGCATGCAGTATGACATCATCGGCGGGCTGGTGCAGGGCGACCGCGTGGAGATCACGGGCAAGAGCGGCGACTGGTATGCCATCCGCTTCGGCGAGACCGCAACGGGCTATGTCAGCGGACAGTATCTGACCTTTGAAGACCCGTTTTCCGCCGCCACAACCGCGCCGGACGGTCCGATCGCGCCGGACGGTCCGGTCGCTCCGGAAAAGTGAATTTTTTTGGAAAGGAAACGATGTGTATGCTGACTTTTCTCGGCGTCTGCGGTATTCTCTTCCTTTTTCTTTGCCGGGATGTTTTGGCGCTCATTTTCCGTCTGTTCGGCGCAAAACCGTTTATGTTTAGCTGATGATGAAAGAGGGCAACCGCCCGCTGACAAAGGAAGAAAAGGACTGGTTCTACAGGCAGGAAACAGAAAAACGAAAATCAAAAAACAAACAGAAATGAAGCCGCATTTTCCGCTGTCGGTAGGGAATACTAAAGCCGGAAAGGAGGCGGTCTCTTGAAAAAGAAACTGACACTGTCGCTGCTGACGGCGGCAGCCGCGGCGCTTTTGCTGCTGGCGGGATGCGGCGAGGGCGCAGGCGCCGAGGATACCGGCAAGGACGGCAAGGTCGGCAACACCAGCCGCACCACGCTGTCCACCACGGCGATGACATCTCCGGCAACCGGCATGAAATAACAAAAGCGCACATATACATCGTATATGTGCGCTTTTCCTTTTTCATCATGATTTTTCGGGGGTGAAGCTTTGGAAATTTATGTGGTGCAGGCGGGGGATACGCTGTTTTCGGTCGGTGCGCGTTTCGGCGTGCCGCCGACGCGGCTGGCGGCGGAAAACGGGCTTTTGCCCGATGCGGCGCTGGCGGTGGGACAGGCGCTCGTCATTCTCACCGCCGAAACGGTGCACACCGTGCGGGAGGGGGAGACGCTTTCCGGCATCGCCGCCGCCTTCGGCGTTTCCGTGCGCGCGCTTTACCGCAACAATCCCGCGCTGCACGGGCTGCCGACGCTGTATCCGGGGCAGACGCTCGTCATCCGTTTCACCGACACGCCCACCGTGCCGCTGCAGGTCAATTCCTATGCCTATCCGCACATCCCCGATCGGCAGCTGCGCAGCATCCTGCCGTATCTCACCTATCTTGCCCCGTTTACCTACGGCTTCACCGAAAGCGGCGCGCTTGTCCCGCTCGACGACGACCGCCTGCTTGCCGTCATCCGCGACTACGGCACGCTGCCGCTCATGCACATTTCCACCCTCACCGAGACCGGCGTGTTCAGCAACGCGCTGGCGCACGCGATCCTGAACGATGAGGCGGCGGGGGATATGCTCATCGCCGAGATCGTGCGCACCGTGACCGAAAAGGGGTATGCGGGCGCAGATGTGGATTTTGAATTTATCCTGCCCGCGGACGCCCTTGCCTATGGCGCGTTTCTCGAACGGCTGCACACCGAGCTTGCCGCCGTCGATCGCCTGCTGTTCAGCGCGCTCGCGCCCAAAACCTCCGCCGACCAGCCGGGGCTTTTGTATCAGGGGCACAACTATGCCGCCGTCTCCGCCGCGGTGGATTTTGTGCTGCTCATGACCTATGAATGGGGCTATACCTACGGGCCGCCGATGGCGGTAGCACCCCTGCCGAATGTGCGGCGGGTGCTGTCCTATGCGCTGACCGAGATGCCCGCGTCGAAAATTTTTCTCGGCGCGCCGAACTACGGCTATGACTGGACGCTGCCCTATGTCCGCGGTGAGAGCCGCGCCATCTCGCTTTCCCCCGAACGCGCGGTGGCACTCGCGGTGCAATACGGCGCACAGATTTTGTATGACGAGACCGCACAGTCGCCGTATTTCTATTACACCGACGAGGCGGGACGCGCCCATGTCGTGTGGTTTGAAGACCCGCGCAGCATCCGCGCGCGGCTGGCGCTCCCCGCCGAAAACGACCTTGTCGGCGTCGGCTTTTGGGACGCGATGCGTCCCGCCACCGCTAACTTCATGGTGCTGTCCGCCCTGTATCGGATCGTGGAATAACCTGTGCGGGGATTTTTTATTACATTTTTTGTTAAGGAAAACAAGTCTTTACATTTTATACAATATATGATAACATGGATATGCAGAATATGTGCTTTTTGCAATTTTGGGAGGGGATACCGGTGGGTATGTGTTCCTGTCTTGGCAGAAAATGAAAAGCGCAGTTGTTTTCAAAAAACAAGAATGATAAATGGTGACAGCAACCGGTCCCTCTGCAAAGGAAAAGGGGGCTACGAATGTGAAAAAGAAAAAACGGCTCATTGTCTCTCTGTCGCTTTGCGGCGCTTTGCTGGCAACGGCCGGCGCCGTCCTGCTGGCAATGCCGGGCGGCGCCGATCAGGTTCGTTATATAAACCGATATGAATACAAAGACGGAAAACCGCTGCCCGACAACGGCTTGTGCCTCTTTGGTGATTATGAGAGGGAGTTCTATCTCAACTATTTTTATAACGGCGTTTTTTTAATTGACGAAAGCGTCACGGGAAACGAAACGCCAAAGGAAGCAGCACGCATCACAGCAAAAAATCAGATGATCGAAGAGTGCAAGGCCTATATTGAAAGCCTGTACGGCAAAGCCATGCCGCAGGAGGTGTTCGATGCCAATCGCCACTACCTCACAGAGACACTTTGCGAAATCGCTAAGCTTAATCGGGAAAGAACGCCGGAGGAAAAGATTTTGTATCACATCAACTGGTTTCGCGGGGTAATAAGCGAGGACATCTCCTACGCCGAGCATAGCGGACATGTTTCTGCAGACGATGACAGCAGAAATATTCCTGTAATGAAAGAGGCAGTCGCAAAATTGAAGAGCTTGCATGAAGCGTTTAAAAACGGAACCGTTGATGTGCAAACCACACTGGAGCAATATGAAGAGGCTGTTGAGCTGCTGAAGGTCGGCTGTCCCGAATTGTATAAGATGGAAAAAGAAAACAAAGAGCCCATTGAGTCCTTGGTGGAGCCGCCCAAACCCAAAGCAGAACGGTCATCGTTAGAAAAGCTTTCCGACTATACTTTTCGTATGCTTGGCGATATCGATGAGGAAATCCGTGCCGGACAAAACAATTCCGATGACACTCCCGCCGGGCTCATTCGAAATGTCCCGATGCTGGAGGAGGCATCGAAAAGAACAACCGCATTGACTGCCGCGTTTTATCCTTGTTCCATCGACTTTGAGTCGGCGTGGGAAGAGCACAAAGCGTGCGTTGAGATGCTGAAGGACGCCAGCCCCAGTTTGTACAGACTCGAAAAAATGCGTCTCACGCCTCTCGAGCTCCTGCAGGAATAAAATGTCCCGAAAACAGCAGGGCTTTTGCCCTGCTGTTTTCAGATTTTCTGCATCGCTGCCGCTTTCACGGTGCTGTCCGCCATGCAGCGGAGCGTGGAATAAAAATTTTTCTTCCGACATATTACGCGCTTTGCGGGGCACACTAGCGGCGGAGGGATAAAGATGGAAAGACGGGAAATTGAAGCACCGCGTCCGAAAAAGGACGAGGACGACAAAAAGCTGTCGCCGGTCACGCCGATCGTGGCGGGGAGCAGCGTCGTTTTGCAGCATCAGAGCGAAAACGCCGTGCCGTCGGATGTGGGCGGCAGCTACACCGGCACGCCGATCGACGGCGGGCAACCGGTGCAGGACGCGGACGATCTGTGAGGCGTCAAAGCCTTTGCAGGGTGCAAAAAAGGCACACCGTTTTCGGTGTGCCTTTTTGTTATTCTTCGATCTCGGTGAAACGGAAAACCGTCTTGCCGTCCCGCTCCACGGTTTCCAAAAACATGGCGAGCGGGCGCGCCCACACGCCGCCGTCCCCGTATTGCTGCTGATATATCACGAGCGGCTCGCCCGTCTCACTGTGCTTTGCCAGCGCCAACACGCGGTATTCCATGCCCTTGAAGTGGCGGTATCTGCCGCCTATGTGCAGCTCCCTCATGATGCGGAAACGAAGTCCTTCGGATCGCACATTTTATAAGCGCGGCTGTTGAGATCATATTGCAGCGTCTTGGCATAGGTCTTGATCTCTTCGTCGAACTCGTCGAACTTCAGCGCAAGGAGGATGCTCTGACGGCTGTCCTCATAATAGGTCTTGTGGTCGTCGCCCGACTCGGGATCGAGACGCAGGATGAGCGCGGAGGTCTTTTTCGTGCCGCCCGCGTCATAATCGACGATCTGCGCCTTGCCGACCGGCACGCTCTTGACTGCCTCGGCAAGCGCGGAGTCGGAGGCTTGCTTTGCGTCCGCATCGGTGCGGGTGTCCTTGTCGGTCAGGGTCTGCAGCGTTTTGTTCTCGCCGTCGGCGGTATCATAGTTATACTGCGCGATCACGGCGTTGAAGTCGCCGCTCTTTTGGTACATATCGAGATATTTCTGCAGCGTTTGCTTGTTCTGCGCCTGCTTTTCGTCGGACAGCGCCGTGCCGTTGCTGTCGGTCTGCGAGATCGAAATGAGCTTATAGCTGATATAGTTCTCGTCGAAATAGGTGCGCACATCGGTCTCGGCGACCTCCTTGCTGCCGCCCTTGTCATAGTGGGCGAGGAACAGGGACAGCTCGTTGCGATAGTACGCCATGCACATCTTCTCATAGCTTTCCTTGCTCACGCCGAAGGTGAGCAGGGTCTTTTCGCTGACCGCATCCACCATTTTCTTGGCGTTTTCGGTGGTCTTCTCGTTATAGGCGACATTTTCCTCTTTGAGCTTGTTCTCCAGCGCCTTTTGGCGGATGACGGTATCCACGGTGGAGAGCTTTAAGTATTCATCGAGCTTGACCTGCTTGTCGTTGTAGGTATAGGTCTGCTCCCAGATGTCGGTGCCCTGCTGGGCATAGTAATACAGCCCGCCGTTATAGTACGCCTGCTGGAACGCATCCAGAAGATAGGCGAGATATTCGCCGGTGCCGTAGTCCTTGCCGTCGACGGTGATCGCCACCTTGGGGGTGGAGCCGCAGGCGGTGAAGGAAAGGAGCATGACCGCGCACAAAAGCGCAGCAATCAGTTTTTTCAGTTTCAAGATAACAGCCTCCCTATTACAGATGTTTACAGTATACCAAATATTTTTTCGCTTGTCCATGATCTTTTTTTCTTTTCCACTGGATTTATGGCAAAAAATGTGCTATTATGGTTCTATACAAGTGCGAAAGGACGATCTTCCATGGACGCTGCAACGAAAAAACAACTGGAAATCGCCGCGACCCGCATCCGCATGGCGGTCATCGAAGGGACTTATCATGCGAAAAGCGGGCATCCCGGCGGCTCACTCTCGATCGCGGATACGCTTTCGTATCTCTACTTCTCCGAAATGCGCATCCGTCCGGAACAGCCGGACTGGGAGGATCGCGACCGTTTTGTGCTCTCGAAGGGGCACGCCGCGCCCGCGCTTTACGGAGCGCTGGCTGTGCGCGGGTTTTTCTCCGAGGAGCTGATCCCGACGCTGCGGCACATCGGCTCTGTTTTGCAGGGACATCCCGACATGAAGCACATTCCCGGCGTCGATATGTCGACCGGCTCTCTCGGGCAGGGCGTTTCCGCTGCGGCGGGCATGGCGCTCGGCGCCAAGCTGTCCGACAAGGCTTTTCGCGTCTATACCATTCTCGGCGACGGCGAGCTCGAGGAAGGGCAGGTCTGGGAGGCGGCGATGTTTGCCGCACACAAAAAGCTCGACAATCTCTGTGTCATCGTGGACAACAACGATCTGCAGATCGACGGCAGCCTCGATGAGGTCAACTCTCCCTATCCCATCCCCGAAAAATTCGCCGCGTTCGGTTTTCATGTGATCGAAATCCCCGCACACGACTTTGACCGCATCGAGGCGGCGTTTGCCGAGGCGCGGCAGGTGAAGGGTCGCCCGACCGCCATCATTCAGAAGAGCATCAAGGGCAAGGGCGTCGATTTCATGGAAAATCAGGTCGGCTGGCACGGAAAAGCCCCGAACGATGAGGAATATGCAAAGGCGATGACCGCGCTGCGCGCGACGCTGGCGGCGGTTTCGGAGGGTGAAGTATGAGTGAAGTGAAAATGATCGCCACCCGCGACAGCTACGGCGCGGCGCTGGTGGAGCTCGGCAAGAGCGATCCCGATCTTGTGGTGCTGGACGCCGACCTGTCCGCCGCCACCAAAACGGGCATATTCAAAAAGGCGTTCCCCGACCGTTTTATCAACGCCGGCATCGCCGAGGGCAACATGATGAGCGTTGCCGCAGGTCTTGCGACCACGGGAAAGACCGTGTTTGCCTCGTCCTTTGCCATGTTTGCGGCGGGACGCGCATTTGAACAGGTGCGCAATTCCATCGGCTATCCGCATCTGAATGTGAAGATCGGCGCGACCCACGCGGGCATTTCCGTCGGCGAGGACGGCGCGACGCATCAGTGCTGTGAGGACATCGCGCTCATGCGCTCCATCCCCGGCATGACGATTTTAAATCCCGCGGACGACACCGAGGCGCGCAAGGCGGTTTTTGCCGCCGCAGCGCTTGACGGACCGGTCTATCTGCGGCTCGGCAGACTGGCGGTGCCGGTGCTGTTTGACAAGGACTATCCGTTCGCCGTCGGCAAGGGCGTGCAGCTTGTTGCCGGAAACGATGTCACCATCGTGGCGACCGGGCTTTTGGTCGCGGAGGCGCTCATCGCCGCCGAGCAGCTCAAAAACGAGGGCATTTCCGCCCGCGTCATCGACATGGCGACGATCAAGCCCATCGACCGCGACATTCTCGTCGCCGCCGCAGGGGAGACCGGCGCGATCGTCACCGCCGAGGAGCACAATGTGATCGGCGGTCTCGGCAGCGCGGTCACGGAGGTCATCTGCGAGACCGTGCCCGTGCCGGTGCTGCGCGTCGGCGTCATGGACACCTTCGGCAAATCCGGACCGGCAAAGGAGCTTTTGCCGCTTTTCGGTCTTTGCGCGGCAAACATCGCCGCAAAGGCCAAGGACGCCATCAAGGCAAAACACTGAAGTATATGTACAAAGAGCCCCCGACGCACCCTATGTGTGTCGGGGGTTCTGCTGTCTGTAAAAATTTTTTCGCCGTGCGGTGTTGTCATTTCTCCGCGCGCACCAGTGTGATCGTCGCGTTCTCGTCATAGGAAAACACGGTGAGCGTGTCCGCCGTCGCGGTGCAGAGGTCGTTGCGCATCTGCACTCTGCCGGTGTCGGGATAGGCGGCGGTGGTGTAGAGATGCTCGCCGTCATAGGAATAGGTGAGGGTGTATTCCACCGCGCCCGCAACGGTCTTTTCTCCCGTGCCGTCGGCATTATAGGTGAACAGAACCGCCCGATCCGTGAAATCATAGGTGTTGCCGTCTCCGTCGGTATAGGCGGTCATCCGCCATGTACCGACCATACGCGCCTTATTCTGTGCAAAGGCGTCTTCCTTCTCGCCGCAGCCGACAAGCATCAGCAGCAGCACAAGGCACAGCGCCGCCGCTGCCGCCAACCGGCGGCTCATGACAACAGCGCGCCGATCGCGCCGAAAAGTCCCGCGCTCGCCGCGCCCATGATGACGCCTGCGATGAGCACGCCGAGCATCACGGCAAGGGTGCTTTTCTTGAAATCCATGTCGAGCAGGCTCGCTGCCAGCGTCCCCGTCCAGGCGCCCGTCCCCGGCAGGGGGATGGCGACAAACAGCAGCAGCGCAAAGAAAAGTCCGCGCCCCGCCTTTTGTTGCAGCTTTTGACCGCCCTTGTGCCCCTTTTCCAGGCAGAAGGTGAAAAATTTGCCGATATATTTCTTATCCTTGCCCCATTCGAGCACGCGGCGGGCAAACAGGAAAATGATCGGCACGGGGAGCATGTTGCCGATGATGCTGATGATGTACGCCTGCCACAGCGGCAGACCCACCGACGGGAGCTGCGAGATCGGGATGGCGCCGCGCAGCTCGATGAGCGGCACCATGGAAACGAGAAAGACGATCAGATATTTTTTGAGCATGTTTTTTCCTCCTCAGCGCCGCGTTTCTTCCAACAGTGCCGACGCCTCCATGTCCGCTGTGAACAGCGCGACGATCTCGGGCTTAAAATCCACGGCGTTGCTGAAATCATAGTCGTTCGGGGACGAGAAAGGCCCCATGTGCCAGCGGATCATGAGAATTTCCTCCTGCGTCAGCCGCATAAAATTTTGCAGCATGATGACGGATTTTTCGCCGTGACCGCAGGGGAAGGTGTCCTCGATGACAAACACCGGCACCGTCTGCCAGTCAAACCGCCCTTTCTGATCGGATTTCAGTCCGTTCGGGGCATAGACCTTTTGATTGCGGTAGTCCACGGAGTAAAAATTGACCTTGCACAGGTCGTGACACAGCCCTGCAAGCAGGCAGCTTTCCTGCGGGATGCCGAGGGAAAGCTGCTCGTTTTTTTGCAGCAGCAGGGCGGTAACATTGAGGCTGTGCTCCGCCAGCGCACCGGCATAGTTGCCGTGAAACCGCGTGGAGGCGGGCGCGCGGTAATAGTCGCTGCCCGCAAGATAGGCAATGAGCTTGTCCACGCCGTCCCGCTGCACCGTGCCGAGCGCCGTTTCGATGAGCGCCTGCGTATTCGCCGTGTCGGGGTCGCCGGGAAGTCCCAATTTTTCGATCAGCCACGCCATGAGAGCGCGCTGCCGTTCGTTGACAATATGCATACGATCCTCCTGCGAAAGTCGAAGAATTGAGAAAAGTATACCATACTATCCGACAGCCCGCAAGAGAGGAGGAAAATTTTTGCGCGGATTTTACGCCGTCGCGGTGGCGCGGTCAGTAGTTTTTGGCTTTTTCCTCGAAATAGCCCTGCTTTTCCCCGCAGACGGGGCAGACGGCGGGGGCAGTCTTGCCGATGACGATGTGCCCGCAGTTGCGGCAGATCCAGACGGTGTCGCCCTCCTTGGAAAACACCCGCCCGTTCTCCACATTTTGCAGCAGCGCCAAAAACCGCTCCTCGTGCGCCTTTTCGATCTTGCCGACCTCCTCGAACCTGCGCGCGATGTCCTCGAAGCCTTCCTCCAGCGCCTCCTTTGCAAAGGTCGCATACATATCCACCCACTCGAAATGCTCCCCGTCGGCGGCGTCCTTCAGGTTGTTTGCCGTTTCCGGCATCCCGTGCAGCAGCGAAAACCAGATCTTCGCGTGTGCCCGTTCGTTGTCGGCGGTCTCCGTGAACAGGGCGGCGATCTGCTCAAACCCGTCCCTTTTCGCCTTCTGGGCATAGAATGTGTATTTGTTGCGTGCCTGCGACTCCCCCGCAAACGCGGCGGCAAGGTTTGCCGCCGTCTTTGTTCCCTTCAATTCCGGCATACATGTTCTCCTTTTTGTTTATTTTTTGTGTAAAAATACAATTTGTATATATTTTCACATCAAAAATAGTATAATCACTTTGACGGCGGATATGCTAGCGGTGAGGTGAAGGAAATGAATCTTCTGATGCTTTTGAAGGCGTTTCTGGTGGGCGGGGCGATCTGCGTCGTGGGACAGCTGCTCCTCGACTACACCAAGCTGACGCCCGCGCGCATCCTGGTGCTGTTTGTGACGCTGGGCGTGGCGCTGACGGCGGCGGGCGTGTATGCGCCGCTGGTGAAATTTGCGGGCGCGGGCGCGACCGTGCCGCTGACGGGTTTTGGTTATACGCTGGCGAAGGGTGTCGAGGAAACGGTGGCAAAAAACGGCATCTTCGGCGTGCTGCAGGGCGGGCTGACCGCCACGGCGGGCGGCATTGCCGCTGCGGTGTTTTTCAGCTTTCTGTGCGGACTGGTCGGAAAATCGGGGGACAAGTCGTGATCCGACCGGAAAGAACCCCGCCCCCGCGGCTGTTCCCGCCGCCGCGCCCGAAGCCGCCGCTGTGGGGGAAATGAGTGCTGCATGCAGAAAACGGGAGACACGCCTTTGAAGTGTCTCCCGTTTTTGATTTTTCGCTCCTTTATTGTACCCAAATTTTCGCGGATGCGTATACGCACTTGCGTATATCTGTAGGCCTGTGCTATACTGTATGCGGGAAAAGAAGAAAGGAGGAGCTGCCATGAAACTGGCGGTTGTCGGCTCACGCACGCTGACGGTGGAGCACCTGGAGCGGTTTCTGCCGGAGGGCGTCACGGAGATCGTTTCGGGCGGCGCTTTGGGCATCGACCGCTGCGCCGCGGCATACGCGGCGGCACACGGCTTACAGCTCACGGAGTTTTTGCCGGACTATCGGCGCTTCGGGCGCGGCGCGCCGCTCAAACGCAACGAGGAGATCGTCGCCTATGCGGATGCGGTGCTGGTGTTTTGGGATAACCATTCCCGCGGCACGGCATTTGTCATCGACGCCTGCAAAAAGGCGCAAAAGCCGGTGTCTCTCGTCACGGCGGACATGCTCAAAGAAACCGACACACCATAAAAAAGCCCCCGACCGAAAATTTTTCGGTCGGGGCTTCCTGCTTTTTGCGCGCCCCTGTGGCGCCCCTCTTTCCATAGAGGGGCGCTCCCTCCGCAGACGCGGCGGGTGAGGGGTGTTATTGTATATTACAGATCAATGCGGCCGTAAAGCGAGGCGGATTTTTCACGCTCGGACTCGGTCTTTTGCGGCGTGGCGCCGTCCGCCATCGGCAGCGGGTTGCTGCGGGGGACGAACTGCCGCACGGGGCGGTTCGGCGCGATCACATCCGCATCACGCGGGGTGCGCTCACGGCGCACGGGACGCTCGATATGCTCGGGGGCTGCACCAACGGTGCACTCGCCCTCGGAACGGCGCGAGGCGCCGTTTGCACGGTTGCCGCCGTTGCCGCGACGGCGGCGGGGACGGCTGTTATTCTTCATCGGATTATCGTCGGAGGGAGCGATCACCACATGCCGCGCAGCATCGCTGCCGACGCTGAAGGAGGTGGCGCCCTCGATCTCCTGCACCGCCGTGTGAATGATGCGGCGCTCATAGGGGTTCATCGGCTCAAGGGAGGTGCGTCTGCCGGTTTTTGCCGCCTTTTCGCCGATGCGCTTTGCCAGCGCCACCAGCGTCTGCTCCCGCTTTTCACGGTAGTTGCCGATGTCGATGCTGATGCGATAATAGCTGTTGTCCACACGGTTGGCGACAAGCCCCGTGAGATATTGCAGCGCGTCGAGCGTTTCGCCGCGTCTGCCGATGATGAAGCCGATATCCTCGCCCTCGATAGCAAGCACGCAGGTCTCGTTCTCCACGCGGGCGGTCACGGTCGCGCCGACGACGCCCATTTTTTCAAGCACCTTCGAGAGGAACGCCTTTGCCGCCTCGGCGGGATCCTTCTCCGCCAGCGTACCGCGCACCTCGGCGTCCGCGCCGCCGAAAAGACCGAGCGTCTTTTTCTGCGGCTGCTGCAGCACGTCAAAAGTGATCTTTTCCTCTTCGACGCCGAAGGCGGCGGCAATCTTCGCCTTTGCCTGCTCCACGGTCGTCGCCTTCATGATGAGTTCCTTAGCCATTGTCCGTTTCCTCCTTGCCCTTCTCGGCATCGTCCTCGCGCAGCGCAGCGGTCTCCACCGGCAAAGCGGAGGTCGGCTGCGGCTTTTGCGGATTTTTCTTTTTCTGCGCTTCTTCGTTCTGTGCCTTCTGCCACGCCTGCTGTTCGCGGACGCGCGCCTCCCTCAGACGCTCCTTGTCCGCTTTTCTCTGCCGACGGCGCTCCTCATATTCTCTTTCCGCCTGTTCGCGGATCTTCACGGGGTTATAGATCTTATTCATCACGACCGTCTGCACCATGGCAAGCAGGTTGGAGAAGATCCAGTAGAGTCCCACGCCGGCGGGCACGCCGAACGAGATGAACAGCGAGGTCAGCGGCATCACATACATCATCGTGTTCATGGAGCAGCCCTGTCCCTGCTGCTGCGGCATGGTGCCCTTGGTGTAGTGCATGGAGATTAAGCTCGTTCCGAGCGCGGTCACGCCGGACAGGATCGCCACCAGCCACAGCCAGTTGATCTTCCCGCCCTGCCACGGCAGGTCGAGGAACGAAACGCCGAGGAACTGAAATTCCTCCTTGACCTCGAGAATTTCGGTGTACAGCGCATCGACATCGCCGACGGAGGCGTCCTCTGTCGCCGCCTTGGTGAGCGCGTCTTTGATGACATCGGGATATTCCGACGCATAGCGCAGAAGACCCAGCTCGTTATAATAGCCAGAAAGCTCGTTTTTCTTGATGATCGCCTCGCCGGCATCGTTTTTCATTTCGGTCAGCGCCGTTGTCGATGCATTGATGGCGGCGTCGGGAATTTTGTGCAGAAAGGAAAGCGGCTTATAGATGACCGCGATAACGCTGAACAGGATGAGCATGGTGACGATGGTCGGCAGGCAGCCGGCGGTCATCTTCACGCCTTCCTTCTGATACAGCTCCATCTGCTTTTCCTGCAGCTTTTTGGGATCCTTCGCATACTTTTTCTGCAAGCGCTCCAGCCGCGGCGCCAGTTTTGCGCGGTCGGCGGAGGATTTCTGCTGGTGCAGGAAAAGCGGGAACATGAGCAGACGGATGAGCAGCGTGAACAGCAGGATCGTCAGAAAATAGCTGCCGATCCAGCTGTACATCACCGACATCAGCCAGCCGAGCGGCTTGGCGAAAATGCTGAATATACCCATTTTTTGCCTCCTTTTTTTCGAGGATCGGACGGTGGGGTCTCCGGAGATAAGAGACGGGAGGAGGTGTCCGATCAGGAATGTTTTTGTTTTTTCTCCGGAACGGGATCATACCCGCCCTTACAAAACGGATTGCAGCGCAAAATGCGCCACAGCGCCAGCGCGCCGCCGCGCAAAGCCCCGAAGCGTTCGATCGCCTCGACGGCATAGGCGGAGCAGGTCGGCACAAAGCGGCACGACGGAGGATGCTTCGGCGAGATCGCCCGCTGATAAAACCGCACCGCCGCAATCAGCAGCCGCTTCATGACGCCAAAACGCCGAGACGGCGCAGCGCGGTTTCCATCGTTTTTTCAAGCTCCGTGCTTTTTACAAATGCGGTCTTTGCCCGTGCGACAAACACCAGATCATACCCCGCCTTGACGCGCGGGGCAAGCTCCCGGTATGCCGCGCGGATGACCCGTCGGCAGCGGGAGCGCCGGTGTGCTTTTCCGACCTTTTTTCCGGTGGTGATACCGGTGCGGGTGTAGGGAAGGCGGTTCTTGCGCGCAAAAACGATGAGCGACGGCTGCACAAACGATGCGCCGTGATAATAAAGCGTGCGAAAATCCTTGTTTTCCCGCAGCACCGTTTCCTTCACGCAAAGCCCTCCTTGTGCAAAAAAAGACCACTTTAAAAGTGGCCTTTTGCTGTGACAGTCTCAGTAGCTGAGCTGCTTTCTGCCTCTTGCTCTTCTGCGGGCAAGCACCTTGCGGCCGTTCGCAGTAGACATTCTTTTGCGGAATCCGTGTTCCATTTTGCGATGCCGTTTCTTCGGCTGATAGGTACGAAGCATGTTTCGTCCTCCTTTCGAGATCCGTCTGAACACCGCGAAAAAAGCGGCGACAATCACCTAAACCTTGCAAAGACTTATTATATACTAACCCACGCATAAAAGTCAAGGTTTTTTCTTTCCGTTTTTTTCTCTTTTCCCCGAAAATTTGTGGAAAAGTGTTTGAAATTTTCCGTTTTTTATGGTATGATAGTAGTATAGACGATTATGCCTTACGGGTAAATGAGGAGTTTTTTTACGATGGAATCCATAAAGGAAGTTTGGGAGGGCGTTGAGCGCTATCTGCGGACGGTCGACGGGATGCCGCAGGTGGTTTTCGATGTGTGGATCGCGGGCATCGAGCCGTATGCCATCAAGGACGGCGAGATGGTGGTCTATGTCAACACGAACTATCAGCGCCGCATTATTTTGGAGAATTACGCGGAGCGCATCATGACCGCTTTCCGCCATGTACTGGGCGTGCCGCTCGGACTCAAGATCATTGCAAGAGAAGTCCCCGCCGGCGAAACGCAGCCGGAGGTTGCCGCCGCGCCGGAGACGGCGGTGAGCTTTGAGGAAAACTTCACCTTTGACAACTTCATTGTCGGCTCGTCCAACAAGTTTGCCTATGCCGCATCGCAGGCGGTGGCGACAAAGCCCGCCGTGCAGTATAACCCGCTGTTTATCTACGGCGGCTCGGGACTCGGCAAAACGCATCTTCTCTATGCCATCTGCAACGAGATCCGTAAGAATAACCCCTCCGCAAAAATTCTGTACACCAAGGCGGAGACCATGACCAACGAGATCATCGAGGCGATGAAGAACGGCACGAATGTCGAATTTCGTTCGAAATATCGGCAGGTCGATGTGCTTTTGGTGGACGACATACAGTTTCTTTCCGGCAAGGAGCGCACGCAGGAGGAATTTTTCCACACCTTCGATTTTCTACATTCCAACAATAAACAGATTATCCTGACCTCCGACCGTCCGCCGAAGGAAATCGCAACGCTCGAGGACAGATTGCGCAACCGTTTTGAGATGGGCCTCATGGCGGACATTCAGCCGCCGGATCTTGAGACCCGTATCGCCATCATTCGCCGCAAGGCGGAGTCGCTCGACATTCCGATTTCCGACGACATCGCCGAGTACATTGCCGGACAGCTCAAAAGCAATGTGCGGCAGCTTGAAGGTGTCGTCAAAAACATGCGGGCGCAGTATATGCTCAAGGGCGAAAAGCTGTCGGTGCTCACCGCACAAAATGCCATTCGGGACATCCGCAATGACAATCAGCCGGTGACGGTGACGGTCGATCGGATCATTTCCGAGGTCGCGCGCAGCATGATGGTGAAGCCCGAGGACATCCGTTCGCAAAAGCGCAGCGCCCCCATTTCGCAGGCGCGGCAGGTGGCGGAATATGTCATGCGCAATGTCACGGGACTGCCCATGCAGTCCATCGGCGACGAGTTCGGCGCCAGGGATCATTCCACCATCGTCTATGCTCTCCGCAAGGTGGAGGAGCGCATGGAGAAGGACTCCGTTTTCAAGAATACCGTCAACGACATCATCAAAAACATCAGCGAAAACTGACCGTGTGTGCATCCCGAGACCTTCGGGATGCCGCATATATATTATAATACCTTTATTATATAGCGCATTTTCGCCGAAAATCTTTCCCCTTTTCCACAATTGTCGGTACGCCGCGAACCCCAAAATTGCCTTTCACCGGCTTTTCCCTAAGTTTTAAGCACGGTTTTCACCGCCTATCCACAAGGAAACCGGAAAAATCCGCCTGTTTTCCTTCAAAAGTTTTCACAGGCTTTCCCCTTTTTTTCCGCAAATCTCCACCGCGTTGTGGAAAAGAAAAAAGCTTTCCACTTTTTCTTTTTTTACTCACCTCTTTTCCCCAACGGAAAAAACGCGGCAAACACAAGCGGAAAGCGGATTGCGGGACTTTTCCACTGTTTCCACCGCCCCTACTACTACTACCGAAAAAGAGAAAGAGATATATCTATCTTTTCTTTTCATTTTCCCACACAAAACACTTTCCACAGAGAGGATGAAGGATCATGCAATTTACATGTGCTATGGAGGACCTCGTCAGTGCGGTGTCCAATGTGCAGCGTGCCGTCGCCGCCAAAAGTGCTGTGCCGGCCTTGGAGGGTATTCTGTTGCGCACCACGCACAACGCGCTGTTTGTTGCCGGCTTTGATATGGAGCTCGGCATCACCACCACCGTTCCCGCAAGCGTCAAGGAGCTCGGTGAGATCGTGGTCTCCTCCCGTCTGTTCGGCGACATCGTGCGCAAGATGCCGGGGGACAGCGTGAGCTTTTCCTGCGATGAAAAGGGCAACACGACCATTCGCAGCGAAATGACGAGCTTTACCATTTCGGGCATCTCGGCGGCGGATTATCCGGAACTGCCCTCCGTCAGTGACGGGGTCGGCTTCACACTGCCGCAGAATGTTTTGAAAAGCATGATAAGACAGACGCTTTTTGCCGTCGCACAGCCGAACGATCCGCGTCCCATCTGCACCGGTACGAAGTTTGAGCTGGCGGGAGGAAAATTGAAGCTCATTTCCGTCGACGGCTACCGTCTGGCGATGCGCAGCGAGGCGATCGACAGTGAGGAGGAAATCTCCTTCGTCGTTCCCGGCAAGACGCTGCAGGAGGTCTTAAAGCTGCTCGGAGACGAGGACAGCGCCGTTTCCTTTGCGGTCGGCAAGCGCCATGTCGTCATGAGTATTGACGGCTATGCGGTCATTTCCCGTCTGTTGGACGGCGAATTTATGGCATATGAGCGCACGATTCCAAAGGAGATCAAAACGACCGTTTTCGCCAATACGCGCATGATGATGAATGCGGTGGATCGTGCGTCGCTCGTCATCAACGACCGTATGAAGTCGCCGCTTGTGTGCGATTTCAAGGACAATGTTGTGAACATTTCCTGCTCCACGCCGCTCGGCAGCGCCAGCGACTATGTGGAGGTGCGACAGGACGGCAAAGCGGAGCTCATGGGCTTCAACAGCCGCTTCCTCCTCGATGCGCTGAAAAACAGTGAGACGGACGAAATTCGTATTGAACTCAACGGCGCACTGTCGCCGATGAAAATTTTGCCGGCAGAGGGAGACAGCTTTTTGTTCCTCGTTTTGCCGGTGCGGCTCAAAAATTCTGCAAACTGAGGCGGCACATGAAAAAAACAGTTACGATCGATACGGAATATATACGGCTCGATGCGCTTTTGAAGCTGTCCGGTGAGGCAGACACCGGCGGCATGGCAAAGGTGATGGTGCAAAGCGGCGGGGTGCTTGTCAACGGCGAGGTCTGCACCATGCGCGGCAAAAAGCTCAGAAACGGGGACACCGTCACCGTCCCGAAAACCAAAGGAGAGATCGCGGTTTGTTCATCCGGCGGCTGAGTTTTTCCGGTTTTCGCAATCTGAAGGAGGGAGACCTCTCCCCCGGACAGGGTGTGAACATCCTCTATGGCGACAACGCGCAGGGAAAGACCAATCTGCTCGAGGCGTGTTGGCTGTTCACGGGAGGAAAGAGCTTTCGCGGCGCGAAGGACAGGGAATGTGTGAGCCTTTCCGCTGACGAGGCGACGCTCTCGCTGCAATTCGAGGCACAGGAACGGGAGCAGGAGGCAACGCTGCATTTCGGCATGCGCAAAGCACTCACCCTGAACGGCGTGCCGCAGCGCGCGGTTTCCGCCATCACGGGCAGGTTTTGCGCCGTGGTGTTTTGTCCGACGCACCTGCAGCTCATTTCCGGCGCCCCGGACGGGCGGAGACGGTTCATGGATGCCGCCTACTGCCAGGTGCGCCCCGGCTATGCGGGGGTCTTGCGCGACTATCAGCGCGTGCTGACCCAAAGAAACGCGCTTCTCAAATTGCACCGCGACGACGATCTCACGAAAACGCAGCTCGACATCTGGGATGCGCGCATGGCGGAGGCTGCCGCAAAGGTGACGCTCGCCCGGCTTGCATATCTCAAAAAGCTGGCGCCGCTGGCAACTGCGTTTTATGACGGGCTGTCCGGCGGACGGGAGCAGCTGACGCTCTCGCTCTCCACGCAGGTGGAGACGGCGGGCGTGACGCTCGGCGAGCTTGCCGCGCAGTATCGCGCACTGCTGCAAAAAAGCCGCGCAGTCGACATGGCGGCGGGGTTTTCCACCGTCGGCGCGCACAGAGAGGATCTGTGCCTCGACATCAACGCGGTGAGCGCGGGAAAATATGCCTCCCAGGGGCAGCAGCGCAGCGCGGTTTTGGCGCTCAAGCTCTCCGAGGCAACGCTGCTCAAGGAAATCTCGGGCGAACAGCCCGTGGCGCTTCTCGACGATGTGATGAGTGAGCTGGATGTCGCAAGGCAGGATTATATTCTAAATCACATCGGCGATTGGCAGGTGCTCATCACCTGCTGTGACCCTGTCGCCATCGAGCGGCAGACCGGCGGCAAGGTTTTTCATATACAAAACGGAGAAATCACAGAAAAATAAACTGTATGTAAAGGAAAAGTGTGTATGTTTTTGCATATCGGGCAGGAGACCGTTGTGCGCGGGGAAGAGATCATCGGGATCTTCGACATCGAAAACACGACGGTCACGAAAAACACCCGCGGCTTTCTCGCAGCGGCGGAGAAAAAGGGGCACACGGTCGCGGTGTCGGCGGAGCTGCCGAAGTCCTTTGTGGTGTGCAGGGACAAGCGGGGAAAAGAGCGGGTGTTTATCTCGCAGATCTCCACCGCGACACTGTATAAGCGATACAAAGCGATCGCCGCGAAAAGCATCCGCGGCAGGTGAAAAGCCGTTTTCCTTTGTCAACGGATGGAGGAAATCGAGAGGAACGGAAAACCGAGAGGAAAGGTAAGGAATAAGATGGCTACTGAAATGGAAATGGATCTGGAGCTGGAGAACAGTCTCACCCGCGCCGACGACACCGCCTATGACGCCAGTCAGATACAGGTGCTTGAAGGACTGGAGGCGGTGAGAAAGCGCCCCGGCATGTATATCGGTTCGACCGGGCCGCGCGGACTGCACCATCTGGTGTATGAAATTGTGGACAACTCCATCGACGAGGCGCTGGCGGGCTTTTGCACGCACATCGAGGTTGAAATTCTCCCCGGTGACATCATCACCGTCAGGGATAACGGCCGCGGCATCCCCGTCGATCTCAACGAAAAGCTGGGGCTGCCGGCGGTGACGGTGGTTTTGACCGTGCTGCACGCGGGCGGCAAGTTCGGCGGCAGCGGCTATAAGGTGTCGGGCGGTCTGCACGGCGTCGGTTCGTCGGTCGTCAATGCCCTGTCCGCGTGGCTCGAGGTGGAAATTTCCAGAGAGGGCAAGGTGTATGCCCAGCGCTTTGAGCGCGGCACACCCGTCAACGATCTCACCGTCATCGGCACCTCCGAGACCGACGGTACCTTCATCCGCTTCAAGGCAGATGCGGAGATCTTCACGGAGACCACCGAATATGATTTTGAAACGCTGCAAAAGCGGCTGCGCGAGCAGGCGTTCCTCAACGCGGGACTGCGCATTTCGCTGACCGACAGCCGCGATCCCGAAAAGCCGATTGCGGAGACCTATTGCTATGAGGGCGGCATCTCCTCGTTCGTGGAATTCATGAACAAAACGCGCGGCTATGTGCCGCTGCACGACACGGTCGTGCACATGTCCACCTATGAGGGGGACTCCATTGCGGAGGTCGCGTTCCAGTATAACGACAGCTATAACGAGACCATCGTCTCCTTTGCCAACAACATCCACACCGTCGACGGCGGCACGCACGAGACGGCGTTCAAGAACGGCATCACCCGTATTTTCAACGACTATGCCAGACGGTATAAGATGCTGAAAGACGGCGACGCCAACCTCAAGGGCGACGATGTGCGCGAGGG
>ERZ1673744.685-NODE-685-length-40609-cov-6.292548_pt1 | contig 40609 bp, 36 predicted proteins | sample MGYA00580207_ERZ1673744 | MGnify/ENA primary metagenome ERZ1673744 (study PRJEB41218, sample SAMN15661751) | gut metagenome | host: Homo sapiens | place: Canada: London | collected 2015-08-20/2019-03-30 | study: EMG produced TPA metagenomics assembly of... | reverse complement strand
CAGACCCTCATCTGGCTTCCCTGATGATCTATGGAATACACCTCACATTCGATCTCTCCGAATGCGGTCGTAATCGTGTCCTGACCGAAATAGTGCATGCTCTCTTCCGGATATTCCAGTATGAAATCCTCCTCGGACACCGTCATCACACTGGTATTTCCCTCTGCGATCACAGAGATCGCATAGTTGCCATTTTCGTATGCAACGACCGTTGCTTCCGCGTAAACGGTATCGTTCGATGTCTTCGGGAACGAGCAGACCATCCCGACTGTATCTCCGATCTGCACGGTTCTTGTGCTGAGCTTCAATCCCTCATCATGAGGGCCGTCGCCATCATCGTCTACCGCTGTTCCCGCATAGAAACATAGGCCGCCGACAATCACCAACGAAATGATGAATGCAGCTGCCACAGCCTTTACGTTCATGATTTAACATCCTGTCTTCTGTTAGATTTAGTTAATCGATATATTCTCTGGATTCTGTTTACTTTCATACCGATTCAAAGGGCTTCGTTACACTACTCTGTAGTTATGAAAAGGGGGTTTGTCCCCCTGTTTGTCAAACAGTATTACAATCCGCCATAGAGGAACGGTGACAGCTTTACTTCATAGGTTTCGGAATCCCACTGCAGGATGTTCTTCTTGTAGTCGAACGTGACCGAGTATATGTCGATGTTATAGTAAGAGTACTCATGATCTCCGTATTTACATTTCATGAGTGCTCCGGGTTCGCAGAAGAACGTGTTGGTCGATGCGCTCGAGTCCCTGTCGATGGTATGAGTGATCGAGAAGTAGTCGGTCGCGATGTTCGAGTTGTTGATGACATTTACGTCGGTCGTTGAGTATTCCCATCCGATTGAGAACGATGGGAGTGGGTCGAAGGACAGTCCGACTGAAGCGGAAGACGATCCAGAGGTGGTATTAGGCCCATGCCTCAGCAGATGTCCATCGATCTTGTCCGAGTTGCTGAAATCTGTTTCGACCTTCAGTTTCGTTGTGTGATTGCCTGAAGTGGGAACGGATTCGATGTAGTACTTAGCTACCCAGTAATCGTAGTCGTCTACGTTCTGCTCAAGCAGGTAGTACACAGTCTGTATGTTCATCCAGCCTCTGCCCCCACACTGCTTGTCGTGTTCTGACACGACGGCCTTGCTGTAATTCGGTATGCCCTCATCATCAAGGATCGAGTTCGTTTCGATGTCTTCGATCCACTGCCCCATCTTCTGATATGATACGTCCATATCGTCGCATTCTACTCCATAGCAGGAGACCACATTGCTGTTAGGGTCGGTGTAGATGCCGCAGAGATCTGCAGTATCACTGAGGGAGAAGTTGCCGAATAGGTTCTTGTTATCTGCAAGTGTGTTGTACTCGGAGATGAGGATAACACCGCGCTCGTAGGCATCCTTGATTTCCATTGATCTCTCGTTGGATCTCAAATCCGCGATGGAGAGGTAAAGAACATCCTTGTCGCCAATCGACGTGGCACTTTCGATGGTTTCAGCCTGTACTGCATCGGTTTCCGGATGGTTGTTCTGGTACGTATGAACAGTCATCGTTACACGTTCTGTTTCGTGCGAGCCCGCATCGGCATCCGACTGGCATTCTGCCATCAACGGCAGTGTAATTGTCAGTACCAATGCGACTGCAAGTATTGTGTATACTTTGTTCGCCGACATGGCAGTAGATGATTGATTTTCGAAGCATTTAGTGCTATTCGATTTAATAAATATAGAACGTAGTGGAATCACCCATATCAATATTCAAATGAAAAGGGTATAGATTCAGTGATGATCGTTTGTATCTATATTTTATAAAATAAATGAAAATGTGGAGGGTAAACCCTCCTTTTTGTTTAGACCATGAGTCCGATCCTTCTGAGCTCCGTCTCCGCCTGCACCCTGCCGGGATGCCTGTCGAGCATCGCCCCGTACCTCTCGGCATCGTCCTCCCTCGTGGGTCCGAAACCCAGGTTCACGTGGCAGATCTGGGAGTACAGGGCGTAGTCCAGAGCATCCTCGGAGACTTCCTCCGAGTCCAGCGCCGGGTTCATGACGACCGTCCTCATCAGGACGCTGGACCTCCCCACCTTCCGGCTCCTGTCCCCTACGCTGTTCCATCTGATGACGAGGTCCGGGTCGTACTCCACGAGCCCCCTCTCCGCCAGTCTCCTGTAGCAGTCCAGCAGGTCGACGCTCTCTCCGCGTGCGGTCTCGCTGATGCCCCTGAACCTCTTCAGGTACATCCCCTGGTTCTCCTCCAGGAACTCCTTCGAGTTGAGGTAGTCGCAGACCTCCTCGGAATAGGCGGTCCTGTCCTCGCCCCTGATCCTGGCGAAGACCGTCTCCGCCAGGCTCTGCATCACGTGCTCCGGTGCGTTCCTGAGGTAGTCCGAGACCTCGAAGCTGATCCACTTGTAGCTCCTGGTCCACTTCAGCTTGAAGTCCCTGAAGGCGGAGAACTCCGCCTGTATCTCGTCGAATCCGTTTCTGATGCCAGCGTTGCGCATGGCCCTGTTCAGCATCTCGCTGTCGCAGTTCTCCATTTTCTTTTTCTCCTGGGCCTGAGTGCCCGGAGAGGGGCCTGGCGGAGCCGCGCTTACGTGACCGTCGCGCGCCGAGAGAATGTTCAGAAAGGGAAGGCGCCGACGGGCCGATATGTGCGCGGAGCGTACCCCTGTAGGGCACGAGGCACGGGAGAGGTCGTTCCAGATTCGATTCACCCATCGAATTAGATATATCCCTAATCCATTCGGCGTTCTATGGCCGATGCCGCTGATGACTTCGAATCCTCGATGCTCGAGGAGATCTCCGTGGGGGAGACTAACAGATTGGAGTTCAAGGGAGACCTTCCCAAGGATCATAAGAAGTTCATCAAGACCGTGGTCGCCTTCAGCAACGGGTCCGGAGGAAGAATCCTCTTCGGGGTCAGGGACGACCGTGAGATCATCGGGATCCCCGATGACTCCCTTTACAGAATCAAGGATACCATCACGGATTCCATCTACAAATCATGCCACCCCACAATAGTCCCTGAGATATACACGGTGACCCTTGAGGACAAAAACGTTCTCGTCGTGGAGGTCCAGGCCGGTGACGAGTGCCCGTACTTCATCAAGTCCGAAGGATTAGAGAAGGGAACGTACATCCGCGTCAGCGGCACGAGCGTTCCCGCGGATTCCGATGTGATCAAGGTACTGCAGATGCGCGGAAGGAGGCTCGCATTCGACGTCATAGAATGTCCGTCCGTTCCTGTCAGGAGACCGGAGCTCGATGCTCTGTGCGAACGTCTGTCAACCTACCGGCTGCCGATAACCCCCGAGAAGCTGGAGAGCTTCGACGTCATCAAGAAGAGGGGCAGAGGGCATGTCGCGACCAACGCCTATGCGCTGCTCACCACCAACCCATTCCTCCATGCCAGGGTCCAGTGCGCCCGCTTCCGCGGGAACGACGATCTGATCTTCATAGACAGCGTTGATCTCGAAGACGATGTCGTTTCACAGATCGAAGGGGCGGTGGCGTTCGTGCTCAAACATCTCGACATGGGCTCCAGGATACAGGGCCTCGTCAGAGAGGATTTCTACGAGGTTCCCGAGGTGGCCATCAGGGAGGCGATCGTCAACGCCGTGGTGCATCGCGAGTACATGATGGAGGACAGCTCCATATTCGTGAAGGTGTTCGACGACCGCATCGAGATCGAATCGCCGGGTCTGCCCCTCGGATTGGACGTCCATGACATCATGTCCGGACGTTCCAAGATACGCAACCAGGCCCTGGCATCGGTGTTCAAGACCATGGGCCTCATCGAGAGGTACGGTGGCGGCGTCCGCAGGATGGTGGATGCCTGCGTGTCCGCAGGACTGTCCGCCCCGGAGTTCGTCGAGGACAGAGACTACCTGGTCGTCAGGTTCACCAGGCCCATCAAAACCGAAGACCGCCTCGACGATGCCGATCTCATCCTATCTATGATCAGGAAGAATCCCGGAATACGTCAGGTGGATATCGTCGAAGCCACCGGCATGTCCCTTTCGAAGGTCAAGAGGATCATCGCCGATCTCCGTGACAACGACAGGATGACCAGGGTCGGCAGCAATAGGAACGGAAGATGGGTCGTCAAGGATTGATTGGTGTCATCGGTTCGGATTGGTGTCAACGCTGACACCAATCGTGACACCAATCCCGAACCGATATACGCGATCCGAATTCGGGAAAACCGGATCTCGAACCATCGACGATTCAGATGGTAGGTGATCGATGGTCACTGATGAGTGTTTCCAGTTACTTTACCAGTAACTGTAACTATAAACGGAGCCTCTCTCTGAGCCCTTTTACCCTGAATCGAACAACGGACCGTCAGGATCGATTGGTGTCATTGGTTCGGGATTGGTGTCAACGCTGACACCAATCGTGACACCGATCCAGAACCGTAGACATCCGATTTGTATTCGTCGGCCCACATTTCAGAATGGTTTCCGCCCATCGATCGGATCCGGAACGACCATGATCGTCTGTCCGCAGAACGGGCAGAAGTTGAACGGCTGAGTATCCGGTATCTCCGAGTGACAGAAGGCGCACGTCATGCCTCGTCGGAACATCCCGTCTGATTTAAGTGGTTCCGACCGACCCGAAGGGGTTGTAGGTCGGAGGTCCCCCTCCGACCAATATGCTGATTGCCGTCCGGAAAAAGATCAGTTGTCACTTTTGTTGATTCCGGTTGTCGTATCGTACCGCAACTCCAAATCCCATCCATCGCCAGCGCCTGACGTCCGGACAGACGTTGGTGTCAGTGAAAAGGAGCGGCGATTGCCGCTCGTATTCACTGTGCCGACAGGGATGTGACGTCACATGTTCCTGTACCTGAACACGAACGCCGCGAACAGCGTTGAAATGATGGCGTACGCGGACATCACCGCGCAGGCTATGCCAAGATCGGGGACGTAGTCCGATGTGTACAGGTTCCCTGCAGCGTCCATGGAGAACTCGGTCTGGTTGCCCAGGACGTAGTCCCCCAGTATCCCCGATTCGTATCCGATGCTGTACCGCGGCTCGCTGTCGAAGCCGACGTTCTGCATGAAGATCTGCAGCACCACCAGCAGCAGGAACGCGACCATCATGGCCATGCTCCCCCGGGGTGCTAGCGAGCTGAACAGCATGCACACACCTGTGACCGCCACCAGATACAGGACCGCCAGCGGGATCGCCGCGAACGCCCTTCCGGGAACATCCCCGACGACCGCGAAGCATGCGGCGAACGTGACCGCGTAGTAGAACGCCAGCACGACGACGGACGGCAGGAACCCTGACAGGAACTTACCCGCGAACAGCACGTTCCTGCTCAGGGGCTTGGTGAATGTGATGTACCCGGACCCGCGCTCGAACTCCTCAGATAGCGACTCCGTCGACATCACCGTGGCACATATCGCCAGCACCAGGGACGCTGAGGCGACGAACGGCCTCAGGACCGCGTTGGACGCCTCGGTGCCGTCCAGCCCGGAGGCCGCTCCGCTGCCGTTGGAGTACGCCAGTACACAGATGATCGCGGCGCACAGCATCGGGAACAGCATCCTCCAGCTGAGGACCTTCCTGCGTGCCTCGAACCCCGTGATCACGGCGATCTGCCTGAGTGGGTAGGCGAAGTTCATTCCGCATCGCCCCCTGTTATGTCCATGAAGGCCTCCTCAAGCGGGTCCTCCTTCTTCACGGCGTACACGCGGACGCCCATGGAGACGAGCGCATTCACGAGGTCGGCCTGCCTCTCCGGGCCTCCGTCCATCCTCACGGTCATGCCTCCGCCGAAGGCGGAGGCCTCCATGACCCCCGGCATGCCGGAGACCATCGATATTATGTTGCCGCCCACATCCCCTACGGTGGACACCGTCAGGGTGGACCTGCTGACGATGTCCTCGATCCTCCCCTGCCTGGCCACCCTCCCGCGGCTGATTATCACGGCGCTTTCGCACAATCCCTCCACCTCGTGGAGCATGTGCGAGCTCATCAGTATCGTCTTACCATGACGGTTCAGGTCGGTCAGGATCCTGCCGAACTCGGCGGACCCCTGGGGGTCCAGGCCCGATGTGGGCTCGTCGAGTATCAGCAGCGACGGGTCTCCCAGCAGTGACTGTGCGAGGACCACCCTCTGCCTCATGCCCTTGGAATATCCTTTGACCTTGCCGTCGGCGCGGTCGGACATGCCGACGATTCCGAGAGCCCTCTCCGCCTCGGATGCAGCCGACTCCGACGTCATGCCGGAGACTTTCGCCAGGTACTCGAGGTACCTCCTGCCGGTCACGTCCGGGTAGATCTCCGGGGTCTCGATGACGCACCCCACTCCGGACATTGCCCCTACGGTGTCCTCGCGGACGTCGATCCCGTCCACCAGGATCCTGCCGGAATCGGGCTGGAACAGGTTGGTGCACATCTTCAGCGTGGTGCTCTTGCCGGAGCCGTTCGGACCGAGCAGAGCTGTGAAGCTGCCCTCCTCCACCGTGAAAGACACCCCGTCGACCGCGCGGAAGCCCTTGAACGTCTTCACGACGTCCTCCACCACGAGCGTCCCTCCCATTCAGACCACCCCGTAGCTGAACTCGACCGTCTCCTGGGTGATGACATTGCAGCTTTCGTCGAGACCGTAAACCGTCACCGCCCCCTCCATGGTGAATACCATGTCCCCGGACTCGTCGGTGCCGAACCTGTATTGGATATCCGGCACGACATATGCCCCGTCCTGCCTGAGGTAGGAAATGAACAGATCGTTCCGATATACCGTTCCGTCCTCCACCGCCGTCATGTTTGAGAGCAGCTCTGCCGGTATGCGAGTGTCCTGTATGGATGCACTAAAGATCGCATAACAGCTGTCGCGCGGGGAGACCATCCTGAACACGGGATCCACATAGACAGCCCCCGACAAGGTGGCACCATTCTCCGTCCCTGTCAGTTCCAGTGTCACGTCCCTCCCGGGCTCCGAGGTCTCGATGGAGTTGACATAGGTTATGTCCGGATCGTACTCCGTGACCAGGTCGAACAGGGCGTATTGGAATCCCCCCTCGTCTCCGACTACGGTGGTTCCGGTGAACCTGACACTCTGCAGGATGCCGTTGGATTCACGGAAGAGCAGCGTAGTCCCGGTCAGCGGATCGGTGTATGCACGCGACACCCCCGGCCCGGAATCCTGATCGGGAGATGCATCCTTCGGCACGAGCGAATCCTTGTCGGACAGATAGTTGAAATCCAACCAGAAACTCTCGTAGACGTAGTTCTCGTTGATGGTTACCTCCAATCTGATGTCGCACAGCGAACGCCCTTCATATACTCCGTTGACACTGAAATAGGAATCCACCGAGACGTTCCAGTAGTTGGTGTCCCCCATACGGACCATCGCATCGTAGTCTGAGACGTACACGGACCCGTACAGCATCTTAGCATCCGATCTGACATCTTCCTGATACAAGTATAATGACGACACGGAGGCCCCCGTCAGGATCAGGAGCACACCCAGCACGATCAGCTGCTTCCTCATGGTCACCTCGACTGAAAGAAGGCCGGCCGAAAGGCCGGCGGTTTTGATGTAAGGCCGTCACGGATCGATGACGGCTACCACGTTCAGAGTGTACTCTTCGTACTCGTAATCAGGATCCCAGGGCCAGAGGTGCTCATAGTAGGGCTTGTAGTAGTTCACAGAGTATTCATCTATCGCGGTGTAATGTGATCCATCCTGAACATAGACGATCATTCCGGGTTCCACGACAATAGTGCCCTTGCGGTTCTTCTCGTTGGTGTCATGATTGATGTCGAAGTAGTTCTCACCTGTATTGCAGTTGTTCTCGATTGTGGTCTCGGAGATGGTATAGCTCCAAGAGGCGGAGAGTTCGGGCCCTCCTGCAGAAATACTCACTCCGACACTCTGCGAGATCTCGCCATCTGTGTTGGATGGACCATAGGATACGAGTCCCTGGAACGCGTTATTGGCATCTACATCGCAGACTACGCGGATGTCTGCAGTGGACCACTTGCTGTCCAGACATACGGATTCGGCATGGTACCTCACGGAGTAGTATGTCTTCCCAAGACTGTTCCCGAGTTCGGTGTACGTGGCTGTTCCATTGATCTGAGCCTTCTTATCACTGCAGTCAAGAGTCTTCGTGTATGTGAGGACCACATCGGAGTCCGTAGAAGAGGTGTTATTCTTCACCGATTCAATCCAAACCATCGCCAGATCAGTCGCATTATCGGAATCCGACTCAACACCATAGCAGTATACAGTACCATTGACAGGGTCGCGGTATACCGCAGACACATCCGAGTTCGGATCCACGGCAATGGTCATTCCGAGACTAGTGAGAGATGTGGCATCACCCTCGATGATGATGGGTGTACCGTTGTTCACGGTCGATGCTAAAAGCACAGGCTGTTCATCGATCGCAACAGTCAGGGTGTCGTCTTCCATGATGAGTGTCTTCTCTGTCATGGAAGAATCCAAAGCATACAGAATGTCGCTGTCATCAACGAACATCGCCATTTCGTAAGAAGCATCGTCGGCATCATAGTACTGCTGGTTGCTTTCTGCATCCAATCCGTTCAGGCATGGAACGATGGCGCAGGCGATCATCAGTACAGATGCAACGGCCACAAGACATCTGTTGTTCATTTTGCATCCTCCTTTGGTATTCGTCTTCACGGATTCACAGGACTGCTTGTTCTCCCTCCTCATCCGTTAGACGTGATCGGTTGCTCTCGGTATGGCGTATTAAAGGATTGTTCGGTTCCATGTATCCAACGCCAAAACCATAGCTACACATTGATGATGTGAAAACTGGTTTTATTTAAATATAAATCACTAATCAATTTGATTTCCTTATAGCTATTGCATTATAATCTATGTGAAGCACCTCGAACAATTTCCTCACATCGGACGTGTACGAACTCGTCAGTGTCCTGTCGCCTGTCATGACCACCTTGTACCCTGAAGCTATTCTGAACGCATCATCCACGGTCATGACTTCACCCGCGGAGGCCAGCTCCATGGAGATCGCGATGCGGACCCTCATGGCGATGACCCTCGGGACGACCTGCCATTCTACCCCTCTGTCGATCCATCCGCGTTCATCCAGGGGAAGCATGGATGCGGTCTGCTTGCGGAGACCACCGACGGTCCGCATGATGTCGATACATCTGTCCGGACCGTCCGAATCTGTCAGGAACATCGTCGTGCACGCATCGTCCTCGATCCTCCTGACGGCGTTCCTCCTCAGTCCGACGACGGCACGACCGTCGTCGACCTTGACCTCGAAGAACCTCCTGTCCCATCTCCAAAGGTCGTCCGGACCGCATACCCAGGTCTCCAGCCATCTCCTACGGGAATCCAGCATGCTCATCATAGCCTTGCGGTTCTCATCGGAACCTTCCACATCCCTGACGACGACCGCCCTGACTCTCACATGGCATCTGTCGCTTCCCTCTGCCGGTACGAGCCTGACACGGCTTCCTTCGGGGATCATGTCGATGTTGGTCTGGGTTGCGACGAGATCGTGACCATCCGATCCGGTCATCCCTTCGGATCCTCTGAAGAATCTTCTGAACGATGTCGGGCTTGGACCGTTGTCGCCGTCCAACAGGGCGACCGCCCTCCTGTCGTTCCTGACCAGACGGTAGAATGCAGAGACTGGGTCCCCCATCATCCTGTCGACGAAGAACGTCTTGGATCCCCCGTACATCGAGGAGACCTCCTCGAACAGCATGCAAGCATCCACCCTGTCCGCGCACCCCGCGATGGTCCCCACCGCAAGAGGATCCCCTTCGTTCGTCGCGACCATGACTGTCATCGGAGCTGTTGGATCCGATTCCGTGATCGCGGAACGGTTCGGACATCCGACGGGGAACACGATGCAATCCTCAGCGGTCCTCACGGCACCGGAGTACGCTTCCAGCACGCGGGGCATGTCCTTCAGTACCTTCATCACTGCTTTGGGTGTCGGGATCCTGCCGTCGAACATCCCCTCCAGATGCAGGGTGTCGATCGCCGGGGGAAGGGCCGACGGGGCAGGATGGATCGCGTAGAAGCATGCGGCTGCGATGACTGCCAGCGCATCGTCGCCCATGGCACCGGTCAGACCGTCGACGATCCCCAGGCGCCTCATGAATTCCAAGGCGAGCACCGTTCCTCCATGGTCCTTCACCCTGAAGCATCCGTCCAGGACGGGTGCGTCGAACGATCCGATGTCAACAGGCTTCGGGATGATCGTCCTGCCGTCATCCGAGAGGACCCCGACGTACGTCTTCGCGGAGACGGGCAGGTCCTTCCCAGGGACGTTTCTCGAGGTGCACCAGTATGCGTAGCGCCGGTTGCCATGATTCTCGAAACGGAGTCCCATGACAATGGAAATGCTTCACAGTTGATATCAGTACTGAAAGGATACCGCATACCGATGGTCTGAATCCAAAGTCAGACAATACGGTTCACGTAACAATGATATCAGCATTTCCATCTATGTGGTATACATCCCTACATTTCTGGTACATCCGTCGTCCGTGTCCGATAATCGAATGGTTCTTGTCGAAGTATGCCGTTTTATTGAAGGATTCTGACCAATCTGTATAATTAAGGTCGGAGGTTTACCTCCGACCTTTGGGTCAGTACTCGTCCGGGAACAGGATGGTCGTCACCGACCTGTCGCACTCCGTGATGATGTAGATCTCCCTGTCTCCGATGCCGTAGAGACTGAACAGGCTGTCGGTCGGTTCCCCCTTCCTCTCGACTTCGATGGCGTCGTCGTTCATCCTCCAGCTGTCATCGCCGACGTTTCCCAGTCGCCCCTGCAGTGCCTGTCCAGGCACTCCCTGACGCTCAGCAGGAAGGAGTAGTCGTCTCTCATGGCCCGGGCGATCCCGCATGTCGTGACGACCTGTCCGGTCTGGAACAGCGGCATTCAGGCCACCTCCCTGGACAGGCTGAGGATCGCCATCGACGCGTGCTCTATCGCCGTCCTGGCCTTTGACGGGTCGCCCTTCGCCCCCAGCGCTGCCGCGGCGTTCCTGGCCTTCTCCAGCTCCTCCAGGGCCCTGAAGACGTTCGGGGACATTCTCCCGGAGTCTCCCGGACGTCTGATTACGTCTCCGATGTCGATGCTCTCCTCTCTGAGACGTCCGCTGACCGCCTTGGCCCTCTCGATGCCGGATGGCAGCAGGTAGTACGCCCTCATCCTCGATGTCGCACCCTTCGGGTGAGTGTAGACGCTGTCTACCAGTCCCTTCTCCTTCATCTCCACCACGCAGTTGGAGACGTGCGCCCTGGACATCCCCGCGGCGAGTCCGATGCCCTGCTGCGTCATCGCGTGCGGCATCACGTACCCGCTCACCGGGACGTCGATGTATTGGAGCAGGTGCAGGAGGATCATCTCCTGCCTGGTCAGGATGCGGTCGGCCATTCAGCACCCCTCCCTTGTTGCATAGATTGTGTCCCCGTACCTCGGCTTCCCGGTCTTCGACGGAAGGTCGAATCCGTCGCACGGACATTCCGAGTACAGGCACGGTCTGACGCTCCTGACGAAGTTGTCCGCCTCGGAGATGGTCAGCAGCCTCCCCTCTAGCTGGGGCATCGTGGACCTCCACATCCTGGTCGCCAGGTCGAAGGTCCAGGTCCAGTTGTCCCAGTCGGCCATCCCCTCGGCCTCCCCGGAATCGTAGAGATAGTACGAAGCATCGCTGCACTCTCCGCACATCACCTTCACGATGACGTTGCAGATCAGGTTGTGGATGTCCCTCCGGGACTCCGGCAGCACGTCGTGCACGGCCTTCACCGCTCTCAGTCCAGCCCAGTGGCAGTATAGGTCCGGGGACCTCCTGTCCACGTCGGTGATCCTGATGACGATCCTGTCGCCCATTCAGAGCACCTCCCTGATGCTCTCCGGGTAGTTCCCGTCGTCGTCAAGCACGTAGCCGATCGGCGGCTTCGAGAAATCGGTGTGAGGTTCGATGGGCGTCATCGCCCTGAGGTCGTCCCATGCGACCCTTCTCGTGTTAGGGTTTCTGTAGTAGTTTCTGTTTGTTCTTCTCTGACTCGTCTTCCTGGTCATCTTCCATTTCCTGGGGAAGAGCCCCGGGACGGCTGTCCGAAGAACGGCGGCACGACGCTTGCGCCTGGATATGAGAAACGAGGGAAGGCGCAAGCCCGATGCGTCCGTTCGAGTCTTAAGGCACGGGGCGATGACCGGAAATGGAACTTGTCTTCCCTCGTTTCCGTGAATCGACAGCAAGTTCTATATTGGGGTTCCAGATGCCGTTCAGGTCTATTGGATGCATGTTTCGTCTTAATCTTGCCATTGTTCTACAGATCCTCAATGATTCTCTGTAACCATCAATAGGCGTTAACATAAGCTATAAAAATCAGAACCAGGCTTTTTCATTTTACCCTGACAAGGTGAAACCATGCGGCACATCGATCTCTGATGAGCGGTCTTCGGATTCTCTGTGAATGTTCGAAGACCTTCTCACGTGAGGTTGAAATAAAAATTGCAATGCGTATTAATCAATGACTAGGGCCTTTGCAGGTCTCTGCACCGTCATGTCATTGATTAATCGGAGTTGCAATCTATGCATGTCGCATAAACGTTCCAGAACCTGGACGTCCGTCTGCAGCCGTCGGAACCGGGCCGCCGTGAGGCGCGTTGCTCCCGGAGCTCACGATGGCAACTGCTTCGGCAAGTCGGGAACGCCGGGGAAAGGTGCGGGAAAAGGAGGAGTCAAAATGGCAACGACTGATTCAGAAGAAGTGTTCGTATGAGTGGCGAGACTGCTCATGTGAACAAAGGGGGACGTCGTGATCTGAAAGATGAGGACGAGATGCGCGCGATGAGGGAGTACGAGACCGACAGCAATCCCTACTGGCATCCGGAGAGGGTCGATATCTTCGGTGACGGGGATTTCCATGTCGTGCACCGTACCGCGTCGGAGCTCGTGCTCGAGTCCGTCTATCATCCGTACTCCAGACTGGTCCATGATCTCGTCGAAGGGGGATGCATCCTGATTGACGAGATCAGTGGCACGGAGTCCAAGTTCAGGGGTCTGGATGATATGAAGGACGCCTTCATCCGGGGCGAGATCACGCTCGAATGACCCTGGGCGGTATGTCATGATCCGTTCGGAACATGGGCATACCGCTCGTCCAAACTATTTTGAGAAGTTTTGTGGGTTTGATCCGACAGGTTTCAATCCGAGGCTTTGTTGCCATCTTCGGTGCCGACATCCCTGTGTCCGGCGTCGATGGTCTCCAGAACCTTGGAGATCTTGTAGATGCTCTCAGCGATCTCCTGTCCTTGGGGGGTGAGGTACAGCTTGGTGGAGTTCCACTGGCCGTCTCCCTGCTTGGAATCGATGAGTCCGCATTCGATCAATTCGTTGATCCTCACGAACTTGGTCCTCTCGTTCCCCTCTTCGAGACGCATGAGCTGTGTCTTGGTGAGTCCCGGATTGTCGCGCACCGTCAGCAGGATGTACAGGGCGGATTTCCTCTCCAGGACCGATAGGTCTACTGCCATCATGCCATTATTGCAATGCATCTTATAAAAAAATCTCCCAGAAATCCACTGCCAGACGGTTCCATTCTAGACGGATTGATTACTTCGCATTGCTACAATATCAATCTTTAAATATTGCATTGCTAATATAGCAATTAGTTTCGGACGCGGCTGCTCCGGAACTTATAGGAAGGGAGGAAAAACGAAGAATGGCAAGGTATCCGTTCAATGAAAAGGCAACCGAGTCCATGGACGCAAGGCGCGGTTGCATAGCGGAGTCCTCGTGGAGAGTCCAGGACCGTCGTTACAGGAGGATGGAGCGCGAGCTCATAATGCTCAACAGGGAAGGCAAGGTCTCGACCCTGTCCCCTACGAAGATGACCGTCGCCGACGTCAAGGCTTTCATCCTGTACCGTAAGGGACAGGAGGTCAGCGGTTCCGATCTCAGCCACGACATCTCCGCGCTCGACCAGCTCCTGCAGTTCAGCGGCAACACCGCCGTCCAGAACTGCCTCCAGCTGAACCCGGGGCTCAAGCCTGTGACCAGACAGGGCAGGCTCAAGCCCCTGTCCGAGAAGACCTACCGCCGCATCATGCAGAGGTGGGATGAGATCGACCAGAGCGACATCTACCAGGTCCGCCCGGTCGCCATGGTCCTGATGTACATCGGGACCGGTGCCAGGAACAAGGAGCTCCGTCTCGCGAAGATGGAGGACCTCGACACGGACCAGTGGATGATCCACTTCGAGCACGTCAAGGGGGAGGATTCCTACGGAGAACCCCGCGACGTCCCGATCCCCACCGAGCTCGTGCCGGTCCTCAAGCAGTATCTGATCGTCAGGGATGCTTGGCTGCTCTGCCACAGGGCGAGCAGCGAGTACCTCTTCTTCGCGATGGATGGCGAGTACTCGTTCCTCTCCGGGAACAGCGTCAGGACCATCAAGGCGAAGGTGGAGGTCGCCATCGGCGAGAGGTTCGAGCTCAGGGACTGCAGGCGCGCCTGCGGCCAGTTCTACCTCGACAAGGGACTTACCATAGAAGAAGTAGCAAGGCTGCTCGGCCACTTCACCTCGAAGACAACCGAGACTTACTATTGCAGAAAGAACAATGCAGATGTAGCAAGGAAGGCAAAGGGGGTGTGGTGAAACACGGAGGTTGCAACGAAGTGGGGGTCTGGATAGGAAAAAATGAGTGCAGCCGCCGGGATTCGAACCCGGGCAATGAGCTTGGAAGGCTCAGATCCTAACCAGCTAGATCACAGCTGCACTGAAGACCCCCTAAAACAATGACCTATATAACATTAATGGCCGGTCGATGCATCCAGACCTCAGATATATCTATGCTCTGGACGATACGGTGGCATGACCGGCCGCCCAATCCTTCAGACCCAGTTCGAGAGACGTATGTGGAGAACACTGAACGGAGGGGGAATACTCGGCCGCTACGCCGCCACGAACGGTGGCTCCCAGACGGCCCTGGAGAGCATCTCCACGTACCAGGGTACGGTCGACCCCCGCCTCCTAGTGTCCCTGATGGACCGTCTGGCGGAGGAGGGAAAGGCGACCGCGGAGGTCCTGAGGGAGCTGGTGTCAAGCAGCCGTGCGGTGGACTGCACCCCGTCCATAAGGGCGTCTGAGATCCTGCTCGAGAAGGGGGAGTTCAGGGCGGCAGAGGAGCTTCTGGCCAGGTCCGACAGGTCGCAGGAGGTCCTCCGTCGCTCCATAGCCGAGGCCAGGATAAGGAGGGCGTCCGGGGACATGGAGGGTGCGAAGGCCGCGGCGGTCCGCGCATACGAGTCCGATCCGTCCTGCGACGAGCCGTATGCCATCCTGGCCGAGCTGGATCCCTACGGGGAGTGGCCGCAGAGGCACAACATCCAGCAGGTGTTCGACGGGAGGTCCCCGTCTGACTCGCCCGGCGAGGGCAGGATGCAGGAGCTCTACAGGATTTACTACGAATGGTTCAGAGGGAGCAGGGAGAGCGCCTCGGAGATGCTCGCCAAGTCCCGGCACTACGCGTCGGGGGACAGGGACTTCATGCTGGCGTCCGCCAGGATGTCCGTGGACGAGGGCGACTGGCACTCCGCGGACATGATGTACGCCAGGCTGCTCCCGGGGGCGCCAGCGTTCCTGAGGCGCGAGATGGCGGAGGCCAGTCTCGACGCAGGGGACTACGGCCGCGCCCTCCAGCTGCTCGCGGAGTCGGATCAGACCTCGCCGAGGACCATGCTCGACACGGTCAGGGCGAGGTACGGCACCGGGGACAGGAGGGAGACGATGGTCGCGCTGCGCGCGTACCTGGACAGCGAGTGGGCCGGCTCGGAGGAGTACCTGGATGCTGTCAGGATGCTGATAGGATTCGGGATGGACGCCGAGGCCTCCACGGTTCTGGACGCGTACATCGACAGCTGCGGGAACGATGCGGAATCGCTCATCCTGAGGTCCATGCTCTCCGAGAGGGCCGGGGACAGCATGTCCGCTCTCATATTCGCCACCGAGGCAACGATGAGGGAGAAGGGCTCCCGGGGCGCCAGGGCACAGAGGGCAAGGGTGTACCTGTCGATGGACGACCCGGTAAAGGCCGGGAAGGAATGCGCGCGCATCCTCGCCGAGGACCCGAACGACCCGGACGCCCTCCGTCTCATGATGACCATCCAATCACGTGCGGGCGATCACAAGGGCGCCCTCGAATCCTGCAGGAAGCTGATGGACGTCCAGCCCGCGGATGCAGGCCTCCTCCTCGACATGGCCGACGCGCTGATGCGCACGGGCTCGGCCGAAGATGCCGCGGACGCCGCACACAGGGCCGTCAGGATGGACGGGACCATGGACGTCTACACCAGGGCGATCTCCGTCCTCATGTCCTCAGGGCCGAACAGGGACGCCTCGTATCTGTGCAGGGAGGCGGAGACAAGGTTCCCCAGGGAGCCCGTGTTCAAGAGGATCAGAGGGAACATGGAGTACGCCGGGGGAGAGTACGTCAGGGCATCAGCCAGCTACGCGGAGGCGGCTCTGGGGGATCCCGAGAACCCCGGTGTCTGGTATTCGAAAGGGATGTCCGACGAGGCGAGCGGCGACCTGGAATCCGCCGAGGAGGCGTTCGACAGGGCGCTGGCCCTGGATCCGGACGACACCGGATGCTGGATCGCCAAGGCATCCGTGAGGGAGGCCAGAGGGGACCTGCGCGGCGCCGTCAGGGCGCTGGACCGTGCGGCGGAGCTAGACCGTACGGACACACATCCTATGGTGAGGAAGGCAGTGATACTGTCCAATCAGGGAAGGCACGCCGAGGCACTCCGCATCCTGGGATACGCCGCGCGCATGGAGCCGGACAACGCCTCGATCAGGGACGAGATGGAGCGGGTGCGCCGTGAGATGGACTCCTATGTTCCGGAAGCGCCGGAGACAGCGGACCGGAACGAACCCGAACCGGTCTCGGTTGTCCCGGCCGCCGAGCACAGTCACGACAGGGAAGTGCAGGAGGTGACGCTTGAGTCGTTCGTCGAGGCAGAGCCGGATGCGCCTGTCCCGGCAGAGGAGGTCGGTAAGCACACGGTGCCGATGTCAGAGGAGGTCGGGTCCGAGCCCATCCCGGAGCCGGAGCCTGTCACAGAGCCCTCCGAGGAGCCTGTCACAGACCAGGAGCCGGAACCAGAGCCGGAATCCGAACCCGAACCGGAACCCGAACCGGAGGTCCAAAGGGCGCCCGCCCTGGATGTGGATGCCCTGTACTCCACGGCATTCTCGTTGGAGGAGGCAGGTGACCACAGAGGCGCGACACGCATCCTGGACAGGATCCTGTCCGCCGATCCGGACAACACAGATGCACTCAAGCTTAGGGCCGAGATAGCCGTCAGAACAGGCGACCTCGATTCCGCGGTCACACTGGCGGGGAAAGCCACCGGGCTGTCACCGGACGACCCCGACCCGTACAGGATCATGGGCGAGGCGAAGATGGCCAAGGGCGACCTAGGTGGCGCCCTCTCGGATCTGGACGCCGCCGTGTCCATGGGGGCCGACGACGCCGATGTGCATGCGGCGAGGGGTGAGGTCCTGGAGAGGATGGGAGTCCTGGACAGGGCGTCCGAGTGCTATTCCGCCGCCGTATCCAGGGATCCGAGCAGGTTGGACCTGGCGGAGCGGCTCGCACGCATGATGTACGCCCGCAAGGAGGCGATCGCCGCGGACGGGATGCTGAACCGCATCCTGAGGAGGGACCCGAGACGCATGTCGGCCATCCTTCTGAAGGCGGAGATCGCCAACGCCAGGAAGGACGACAAGTCGTTGATGGCGGCGTACGACTACTTCGTCAAATGCCCGAACCCCGGGCCAGAGAACACGGTCCGCATGGTCAGGATACTAGAGGAGTCCGGGCACCAGGCCGAGGCCAAGGGCCTGGTCGTGGGCAGACCGCAGAAGGATGTCGCCGACAACTCGGTCAAGAGATATGCTGAGAAAGCTCTCCGCCGTGCGTTCTCCATGAAGGTGTCGCCGACGGACCCGGATCTGATAAACGCCCTGGGACTGGACCAGGAGTCCGCCGCGGAGGTCACGGCGTATCTGGCGGAGCAGCCCGACTACGGGTCGATAAATCCAGGGAGCGAATCCTTCGGGAGGATGGAGTCCCTTTCCAGGGACGCGGTGATGAAGCTGGACTGGAGGGATCTGGAGCACAATCCCAGGCTGCCTCTCGAGAGGGTGTTCGTGCAGTGTGGCTGCAAGGACGCCGACTCCGCCAAGGAGATCGTCGCCTACGTCCTGAGGGCGATGCTGGCCGATCCCGGGAGGAACGCGGACCCGAGGCTCTCGGACATGTCGATGCGCCTGCCCAAGGGCATCACCGTCTATGAGATAATGCGCGAGTGCGGGGTCGGGGTGTACGAGGCGAGGGTCGTCCAGAGCCTGATCGTCTGATCAGTAGTCCCTCATCTCGGACTTCATGAACTCCCTCATGAGGCACGTGGCGTAGTTGCCCTTGGGAAGGGAGAACCTCAGCGTGTAGCCGTCGTCGCGGAACTCGCTGGCTATGTCCTTCACAGGGCACATGAGCTCCCTCCTGCCGCCCTTGGAGCTGCATTTTGGCAGCCCGGGGATGACGAAGTCCTGGGCCTCGAGGCCGTTGTCATCGATGACCTTCCTCTCGATCTCCCCCATCTCGCCCTCGGCGAGAACGGTCTCCGATCCGAAGAGGGCCCCGGTCACGAACGCGCGTCCCGCGCGGACCTGCCTGGCGACGAGGTCGACGTTCTTCGAAGTCGTCATGACGGGGTTCTCGTGCTGTGGTGCGCCCTTGGGGTCCAGCGGGATGACCACATCCCCCTCGACGGGCATGTTTATCGGCAGACCCCTCTGGATCCTCAGGCTGAGCATCTCGTTGAAAAGGTATGACTGGTAGGCGTGGACGAACATCATCTGGAGGTTCGTGGGCATCGCGTCGATCGCATCCACCCAGCTGCCGCCCCCGGCGAGCACCTGGGCCATGGTCTTCTCGAACGACATGGGCTCGGGCATGACCTTTGCAGCCGCGGACCAGTCCGTGATCCCCTCCAGGGATCTGCGGATCTCCTGGAGCCCCTCGTCCTCCTCGGGGGTCGTGAAGCACACGTACGTCCTCACGGCGCCCTCTATGTCGCCCCTGACCAGCCTCTCGCCGACCAGATGTGTGACGGGCCTGACGACTCCGAACCTCTGGACCCCGAAGTAGTTGGGGAATCCGCCTGTCCTCTTTATGACGGATATGTCCTCGGCGACCGTCTCGGGTATGCGGGCGGGATCCATCGTGCAGTCCTTGACGGTGATCTCGAACTCGTTCCCTATGAGGTCCCCGATCTGGATGGCCCTGCTGCCCCTGTACGCGTCCCTTATCTCCACATCCTTGAGGTCCACCTTGGCGAGATCCTCCGGAGGGCACTTGAACGACATGAGCTGTGTCGTGACGGCGCGCTTGTCCTTGGTCCCGGCGAAGCCGATCCTCTCCCTGGACATGCCCATGCTGCGGGCCATGATCCTGACGAGGCGGTTGGTCTCCCAGTTGCGGCTGACGACGGTAGCTATCGTGTAGTCTCCGTTCTCCTTGGCCCTGGGAGGGTCGGAGATCTCGGTGACGACGAAGTCCTCGGGGAGGGTCTTGAGGTGTCCGCCCGTGCCCTCGGCAGGGCACAGGTAGCATCTCATTCCGATGTCCGCTTCCGCGGTCCTGCACTCTCTGAACAAAACGTTCACTCTTTGACGGAGTAGTATTCGGAGACTGCGTCGGATGCCTTCTCGATCGCCTCGATGGGGCTTCCGGATTTCACCTTGACGTAGAGCCTGCGGTCCTCGAGCTCGGGGTGTTTGTCGATGTACCTGACCAGCTCGACGTTATCGTCCTTGTAGAGCGCGTCCATGAGGGGCGTGATGAGTGTCAGGTTCGCGTCCTTGAACGCGATGGTGACGGAGTCGTCGGTCTTCTCGACAATGTAGGGCTGCATGCCCGCGTCTATAACGTACTTATAAAAATGATTTTGGGAGCCCGTGTCGCACGGGTCTTCCCGGAGGTGTCGGCCGGTGCCGGGACTCAGTCCCCGCTGCCGTCCCATATGTTGTGCTCATCCGCTGCGCGTATGTGCTCCTTCTTCTCCTCGTCCATTTTACATCCCATCCAGTCGACAATCCATGCCGACGATATGTGTAGAACCGTTCTGTTTATAAAAGGAACGGGCAGAATGTCGTACTGTGGACAAGCGATGGGCTGATATGTCCGTCATTCCGAAAGTCCGTCGGAGTCGTGCACCTGCATCTCGAACATCTCGATGATCTCGGACACCGAGGTGCACTGCTCGGGCGTCTTGTCATCCCTGACGCGTCCCGTGAACCTGGGGAACCTGATGCCGAGCCCCGCGCCCTCCTTCAGCACATCCTTGGCGGCGGTGTGGATGGGGCTCAGGGTGATCTCGGCCGCCACGACCTCCAGCACGACGTTCGGCTCGAACCACACATCGGGCACCATCTCGGCGTCCACGGACGACGGCTTCGACTCCGAGAGGGAGCCGTCCAGCAGGGCAGGCATGGCGTCCAGGAACGCGTCGTCGAATCCGGTCCCGAGCTTGCATACGGTCTCGAACCTTCCCGTCTCGCCGTCGTACGCCGCCATCAGGAGGGCGCCGTACCTGCCCGCCCTCTTGCCCATGCCGTAGAACGCCCCCACGACGACGAGGTCGAACGAGTCAGTGAGGGCCTGCTGGTAGTCTTTCTTGTACTTGATCCAGAGGAACCCCCTGGAGCCGGCGCGGTAGACGGAGTCGGGGGCCACCGATTTCGCCATTATGCCCTCGCACCTGGCGCCGATGGCGTTGGCGAAGAACTCCTCGCCCTCCTCCGGGCTGCCGACCATCCTCATGGTGGTCATCTGGACGTTGTCCCCGATCTCGAACCCCTCCTCCAGAGCCGCCCTTCTCTCCAGATAGGGCCTGGGGGTCCAGTCCTCGCCGTCGGCGTACAGCATGTCGAACATGAAGATCCTGACCGGGACGTCCCTGACGGCCTCGTCCATCCCGTGCTTCTTCCTGCGGTGTGTGACGTTCTGGAACGGCAGCATGAATCCGGTCTCCGGGTCGATTGCGACGCATTCGCCCTCGATGATGGCCTCGTCGTGACCGCATCTGGCCCTCAGGGCCTCGGCGATGTCGGGGAAGTTGGAGGTCAGGTCCTCCAGCCTCCTGGAGTACAGCTTGACGGAGTCCCTGCCAATGTGGGCCTGGACCCTGATCCCGTCGTACTTGTACTCCATGGCGCATCTGCCACCCATCTTCTCGACGACCTCGGATATGGAAGGTAGCCTCTCCGCGAGCATGACCTTCACCGGGCTGCCGACCTTGACGCCGATGGCGCGGACCGCGTCCATGCCGCCGTTGGCGATGGTCTCGGCGACCAGGCCGATGTCGCATGTGACGTTGAACGCCCTCTCGATCGCGGGGCGGTCCTCCTTCGTCGCGAAGGCCTCGGCCAGCGCGTCCAGGATGGTCATGTCCGCGGCACCGACCCTCATCCTGCCCGTGACGGTCCTGCAGAGGTACCTGGCCTCCAGTGGCCCGGAGTCGTGGAGGAGGCCGGCTAGGGTCTTCTGCTTGGTGTCCTGGGAGTCCTTGCCGTCCGCGTTCTCGATCGTGGTCAGCCCCCTGACGACCCTGGCTACTGTCAGCTCCTCGGAGAACAGCGCCATCTGCTTCTTCCTGGAGATCATGGTCTCGGCGACCTGGCCCATGTCTCCCGTCTCGATGGTGAGCTTCTCCACCTTGTCGTCCGGGTTCCCGGAGGCTTTGGCTATGGCCTTCATGACAAGCCTGTCGGCCATGCCGAGCACCCCGGGCACGAAGTCGGGGTGGAGCTTCCCCTGGCTGAGGTAGACGATGGAACGCAGCTCGCCCTTGTCCGCTCTGCGGAAGAACTCCGCGAGTATGGACGTCATCTCGAGGCGGCTGCCCGTGGATTCCAGTCTGTCGAAGGTCTCTGCCAGGTCGGAGTAAAGCATGCCGTCCGCATCGGGGCACAACTAAAAAAGGTTGGTTCAGTAGCCGTCGAGGCGGGTCTGGTTCTTCCTGACCACGGGGGAGCTGCCGCGGCTGAGCTCCTCGCTCAGCCTCTCCAGCCTGTCCCTCATCGCCCGCTCCTTCTCGGCGCTGTTCCTCTCGAGGACCTCGTCCAGCGTGCCCTTGGCGACGAGGACGTAGACCTCCCCGTCGTTCTTCCTGCCCGTCCTCCCGCGGCGCTGGATCGTGCGGATCTCGGAAGAGACAGGCTCGTAGAACACCACAGCATCGGTGCTGGACACATCCAGTCCCTCCTCGCCGACGGATGTGGAGACGATGACGTTGTACTCCCCGCGCCTGAACCCGTCCAGGAGGGCGACCTGATCCCTCTGCCTCAGCCCCCCGTTGGACTGGCCGACGAGCATCCCCACCCTGGCGCCGGGCACCGAGGCGAGCTTCCGGGTCAGCATCTCGCATGTGTCCCTGTACTGGGCGAACACGATGACCTTCGAGCCCGACCCCCCGTCGATGGTGCGGCTGACAAGGGAGAGGACCCTCGACACCTTGGGATGCTCCACGTTGGTCCTGTCGACGATGGTCCTGACGCCGACGTACTCGGGACGTCTGACTATCTCCCTGGAGCTCCTGCCGCCCTCCTTCTGGTCCGCCTCGGCCTCGATCTTCTCCAGGTAGACCCTGAGCGGGGTCATCCCCTGGGTCTCGGCGAGCCCGATTGCGTGGAGGAGCTTGATGCAAATCGAATGGAGTGCCAGGCCCCTGTAGACGATGGCCGTCTTCTCGCCGCGTGCGAGTCTCGCCTGGAGCCCCTGGCCTACGGTCAGCATGTACGAGGTGGATACCTGCCATCCGGGACGGATGAGGTTGAGGCTCACCATCTCCGAGACGAAGTGGTCCAGCATGGACCTCAGCAGGGCGGTGGTGTCCTGGATGTCCTGGGGGATGTTGACCTCGATCCTGTTCACGTATGTGTAGTGGATGTAGGGGGACACGTCCGGGTCCTCGTCGGAGCGGATGTCTATCCTCCTGAGGTGCAGGTTGATGCATACCTCCTCGATCTTCGAGGTGTCGCTGCCCGGCGAGGCGGTCATGCCGATGCATCTGGCACCCTTGGGGCAGAAGCGCGCGACCCTCACGTAGGCGTAGTTCCCGACGCCTCTGTGGGCCTCGTCGTAGATGATGAGGGAGAATCCTTCCAGACCGTACCTTCCGGCCTCCAGGTCGTTGGCCACGGACTGGGGCGTCGACACGACCACGTCGCAGGAATCGACGATCCCGGCGCGGGTCTCCGGCTTCATGTTCCCGTTCATCTCGCCGATCTTAGCATCGACCAGGGTCCTGGAGAAGGACCCGCGGTGCTGGTCGACCAGCGGCTTGGTGGGTGCCAGAATGAGTACCTTCCCGGTGGACAGGTACTCCGCGGCGACCCTGACGGCGACCACGGTCTTCCCGAGGCCCGTCGGCAGGATCACGAGGGTGTTGTTCCTCAGGCATCCCTGCACCATGGCGGTCTGGTACCTGCGCTCCTCGACGGAGCCCGGAACTATGCGGGGATGCTCGACGGACGTCATGTGACGCCTGCATTATTGATAGAATAAGATAAAGGGTTGGGAGGTCGGGCCTCCCGGTTCCCGTTTAGTGGCATCCGCCGCCGCAGGAGGCGCAGCCGTTGAAGTTGGGGTTCCTGATGGTCAGGCCGGTCCCGAAGTTGGGGTCGTCGATGAACTCGATGACGCACTCCTCGAGCTCCTTCTTCGTCTCGTCGTCGTAGAACATGTCGAAGCCGTGAGCGGACTTGTCGACGTTCTCCCCCTCGGCGGCCTTCTCCTGGAAGGACATTCCGAACTGGGGGCCGGAGCACGCGAATCCGGACAGGTAGATCTTGATCCCGTAGCCGACCTTCTGGTTCTTCTCCAGCAGGTCGTTGATGAACTTCTCTGCATCGGGTGTAATCTGTACCATTTCTATCGCTCCGTCATTCTCCGCACCGTATTTAACGTTGTTGAATTCCACATCACTGGTCCAGTTCGATGTCGAAAAGCTCGGCATATCTCCTGTAGGCGTAGGACTGGGCACGGGTCATCGCCATGTACGAGCCGATGGTTATCGCCTCCAGGATCTCCCCGCGGGTTGCTCCGGCGTCCAGGGCGTGCCGAGACTGCACCGACACGCAGTATTCCCCTCCGGCAGCGGTCGCGGCGGCGATGGCGCACAGAAGCCTCTGCTTCCTGTCCAGCTCCCCCTCGCCCTCCAGCACCGCGCGGGCAAGGCCGGTCATGGGGAGGAAGAGGTCCGGGCGCTCGCTCAGGACCTGGTTCACCACCGGCACGAACCCGTACCGCCTCCGGGTGGCCTCCAGCACCTTCTCTGTCTCCTCTCTCAGACGCTGATCGTCGTTCATGGATTCGGAACCGTGTCGCTGGCTTAAGTCACTCTCCACCACGTGAACGGCGTCCCGGTTCGGAGCCCACGTGGAAATCACGTGCAACCGGCGTCCGAAGGTCATTTCAGGCGTGATCCGGGAATCAACGTGACCGCACGGTACCTCCTTTATCTCCAGAACGTCAAGTAGTGCTCTCCGCGGCGCATGCCGCAGGAGAAACAACGATGAACAATCAGACTCTGACGGCCATCTTCACAGTGGTCGGCACAAGGAACGGATACGATCGCGTGCAGGCGGAGTTCTCGCCGTTCCGCGATTTCAAGGTCAAGTGGTCCCGCTCTTACAAGTGGATAGAGTTCGAGGTGAGCGACTACCTCTGCGACGCCCCCGAGGACGTCATCGAGTCCCTGGCGGTCACAATCTTCCACAGAATCAGGGACGATACCCACGATAACCTGATGAGGTACGGCGATGCGGTCTGCGAATGGATAACCTCGGACGATTTCGTAAGGTCGAAGCAGCCCGTGTTCGTCCGCAGGTTCAGGGGGATAAGCCTGAGCACGATGGGCAACCACAGGGACCTCGCCGAGTCCTACCAGAGGCTCGTGGACATGGGGCTCGTGGAGAGGGACCCCGACATCTACCTGGGATGGGCCGCCGGCGGCAGCAGCAGGGCCGTGGGCCGCGCGAGCATACTGATGAAGGTCGTGGCGATGTCGCAGCTGCTCGACTGCGACGATGTCCCGGACGAGGTGATGGACTACTGCCTCTATTCGCAGCTCGCCCATGTCGGCATGGGGTTCAACAGGAACGGGGAGAGCCGCGGGTCCCAGTACGACGCCCTCCTGTCCAGGTTCCCAGACCGTGCGGAGATGGACAGCGCGCTGAGGAGGTTCAACATGCACATATGAAGAGGAAAAGCGGGGTGTCCCCCGTGCGCTAACACACGCCATCATGGTCGGACGGTGACGTCCGTCTCCGGGCACTGACTTACGCAGGGGGTGTGTGTCGGACCCGACGTTGGCCTCCGGTCACGGCTGCGACGACTCGTCGCCAGCTCCCGCAGGAGCCCCAAATGAATGGGAAACGGGCCACTGTGCGCCGTCCCGTGCACATGGCGTTCACGGATCGCGCCCCTCCGCCGGCACGGCACGTTAACATCCCGCGCCCCTTATTTCAAGATACCTCCGAGGGGAGGGGGCGAACCCCTTCCCCGCCATTCGTCAAACGACGGATTATCAGTCTGTTATGGGGAGATGTACGATGAAAACTAAGACGATTGTCGTAATTTTACTGATTCAGTAGAAATATATGCGGGATTTCTACGATATCCCTAGGCATCACTACGAATTATGAGGACAAATTACGAATTCTGCACAAAGCTTTATCAAAGACTACAAGATACCACGCCTCCATGAAGGAAGTACTCACGCCTAAGTCAGTCGCCATCATCGGTGCATCCAACGATGAGACCAAACTGGGCGGTATGCTTGTCAAGAACATGATAAACGCGGGCTTCAAGGGCAAGCTCTACCCCATCAATCCCAAGGGCGGGGAGATCCAGGGCCTGAAGGCCTACACCTCCGTCGCCGAGGTCGGGGAGCCCATCGACCTCGCGGTCTTCGCCGTCAAGAACACCCTCGTAGCAGAGGAGGTCAAGAAGCTCGGCGAGGCCAAGGTGCCCTACGCCGCCATCCTCACAGCCGGATTCAAGGAGGAGAGCGCAGCCGGAGCGGAGCTCGAGAAGGAGCTCATCAATGTCGCCAAGGAGGCCGGAGTCAGGTTCCTGGGACCCAACTGCTTCGGAGTCATGAACCCCGGCGCCGGTGTCAACGCCACGTTCGCGCACCTGCTGCCTCCCGTGGGCAACATCTCCATCTTCTCCCAGTCCGGAGCCGTCGGATCGTCCATCATCGACTGGGCCATCTTCAACGGAATGGGAATCGCCAACTTCATCACCTACGGAAACAAGGCCGACCTGGACGAGGCTGACATCATCCACGACATCATGGAGGACCCCCAGACCAAGGTCCTGGGAATGTACTGCGAGGGAATCACCAACGGTGAGAAGTTCGTCACCGAGATCCAGAACACCAAGGTCAAGAAGCCCATCGTCATCTTCAAGAGCGGAAGGACCCAGGCCGGATCCGCGGCGGCGTCCTCCCACACAGGATCCCTCGCCGGATCCGATGCCGTCAACAACGTCATCTTCGACAAGCTCAACATCTACAGGGCCCACGACCTTGACGACATGTTCGACGCGCTCAGCGTGTTCAGCAGCTGCGGTCCGATGAAGAAGGACGGAATCGCCATCATCACCAACGCCGGAGGTCTCGGTGTGATGTCCGCGGACGCCGCCTTCGAGGCTCCCAACGTGTACGCCGTCAAGTTCTCCGACAAGACCATCGAGGAGATCAAGACCAGGGTCCCCACCGTCGCCGGACTCACCAACCCAATCGATGTCCGCGGAGACGCCAAGCCCGAGTACTTCAGGGAGGTCATCGACATCGTGACCAAGGACCCGGAGGTCGGAGGACTGGTCATCATGGGATCCCCGCTGGACACCGCGGACCTCGAGTCCGTCGCCAAGATCATCGTCGAGATGAAGGACGAGATCCCCGTGCCAACCGTCGTGTGCTTCGCCGGAGGTGTGAAGTGCGACAGGGCCAACGCGATCTTCAAGGAGGGCAAGATGCCCACGTACCCCACACCTGACAGGGCCGTCCACGCGCTGTCCGTGCTCAGGGGATACACGAAGAACCTGGACAAGGCCGCGACCCCCATGGAGGTCCCCGACGTCAAGGGATACGAGACCGCCCAGAAGGTCCTCGGCAAGGCCAGGGCCGAGGGAAGGGACTCGCTCACCGAGTCCGAGGGTAAGGAGATTTTCGCCGCCTACGGCGTCCCCACGCCCGGAGAGGCTCTGGTCAACAGTGCCGACGAGGCCGCCGCCGCCTGCGACAAGATCGGCTACCCCGTGGTCATGAAGATCGTCTCCCCCGACATCAAGCACAAGACCGATGTCGGAGGTGTCGTCGTCGGCGTCAAGGACGCCGCGGAGGCCAAGGCCGCATACACCAAGATCATGGACTCCTGCACCAAGAACGTGCCCGGCGCGAACATCGTCGGAGTGTCGATCCAGCAGATGGTCTCCGGACAGGAGGTCATCCTCTCGATGATCCGCGACCCGCAGTTCGGACCCGTCATCTCCTTCGGTCTCGGAGGAATCTACGTCGAGATCCTGGGAGAGATCTCCCAGGCCCACGCTCCCATGACCGAGGAGCAGCTGGACAGGATGATCAAGTCCACCAAGGCCTACAAGCTCATGTCCGGCGCCAGGGGACTTCCCGAGGCCGACGTCGACGCCATGAAGGACTGCATCCGCAGGATCGTCACCATCGCCCTGGAGAACCCCGAGATCCACGAGCTGGAGATCAACCCCGTCATCGTCGGACTCAAGGGCAAGGGCTGCTGGGCGGTCGACGCGCTGGTCACCCTGGTCAAGGAGTGATCCCGAAACCCCGAAGGGAGGGGACACCCCTCCCACCATTCCCTTCTCACCCTCCTCCTTCGCCGAGGATTTAATATCCAACGCTCATTCGGCATCCGATGACTTCCGAACTTATCTTCGTGGGACTCGGCCTCAGCGGCACAGACGGAATGACCGTGAAGGCCTTCAACGCACTGAAGGAATGCGACAAGATCTACGCCGAGTTCTACACCTCGATGCTCATCGGCACCAAGGTCGAGGACCTGGAGGCCGCACTGGGCAAGAGGGTGCACGTCCTCTACCGCGCACAGGTGGAGGAGTGCGACGACGTCATCAAGGATGCCATGGAGATGAGGGTCGGTTTCATCACCGCCGGGGACACGATGTCCGCAACCACCCATGTGGACCTCAGGATCCAGGCCGCCGAGGCCGGGATACCCGTCAGGGTCTTCCACGGGATCTCCATATTCTCCGCCTGCCCCACATCCCTCGGGCTGCAGCACTACAAGTTTGGCAGGACCGTGACCCTCCCCTTCCTCGAGGAGAACTACCATCCCAAGTCCCCCTACGACCACATCAAGGAGAACAAGGACAGGGGCCTGCACACGATGATCCTCCTGGATATCAGGGCGGACGAGCTCAGGTACATGACCGCCCATCAGGCCATAGAGTGGCTCATCGAGGGGGAGAAGGCCTGGGGAGAGGGTCTCATCGACGACAAGACGCTGCTCTGTGTCGCATCTCAGGTCGGATCGCCCAATGAGAAGGTGTTCGCCGGCTACCCCCAGGACCTCCTCAAGATGGACCTCGGGGAGCCCCTGCACACCCTGGTCCTCCCGGGCAACCTGCACTTCATGGAGGCATTCGCCCTCGTGAGGTTCGCCGGCGCCCCCGAGGAGATCATCGAGGACGAGTGAAGTTCACCCAAACCTCTTCCCTTATCCAGAATCTGTATGATGGATAATCAATCCATCCTTATATAGATAGAACGACATCTTCATCCAATCCAGAATTATGGTGATTGAATGGAAAAGAAACAGATGTACGCCGCGGTTGCCGCCGTGGTCGTCATAATCGTCGTTGTGGCGTCTGCCGTCTGGTACATGTCCGGCAATGACGGAGGAGAGGATTCCGAACCAGGTGATACCTACTACATCTATCTCGATGGAATGGGAGACATCGACGGCTGGTACACAGGAACCGGAAGCAACGCAGAGGATGCTACTGTGAACGCGCTTGAAGCCGAGGGCATCACTGTCGACACCTCCGGATGGGCGATCAGGATCAACGATTTCATCCAGGACTCGTCCATGGGTTACGGAATCTACGGATACTGTTGTTCCACTACTGAGAATGCCTATGCTGGGTACTTCTTCAACGGTCCTGTCCTTGAGAATGTGACCTCCAACATCATCTACATCTCATACGGACCGTACACAACCGATGCCGACTGGAACATCACATACGAGATTGTCCCTGAAGACAATGAGGAAATGATCACAACTGGTCCGTTCGCCGATTCCAACTATGAGCCGCTGGATTACGATGATACCTACTACATCTATCTCGATGGAATGGGAGACATCGACGGCTGGTACACAGGAACCGGAAGCAACGCAGAGGATGCTACTGTGAACGCGCTTGAAGCCGAGGGCATCACTGTCGACACCTCCGGATGGGCGATCAGGATCAACGATTTCATCCAGGACTCGTCCATGGGTTACGGAATCTACGGATACTGTTGTTCCACTACTGAGAATGCCTATGCTGGGTACTTCTTCAACGGTCCTGTCCTTGAGAATGTGACCTCCAACATCATCTACATCTCATACGGGTCCTACACAACCGATGCCGACTGGAACATCACATACGAGATTGTCCCCGAAGACAACACCGAGATGATTTCAACCGGCCCCTTCGCAACCGCTTAAACTATAAACGGCGGGAGTCAATCCCGCCCACCTTCAGCAAGGTGCGCAAATGGATGACCGCTCCCGCGTGACTCTTTCTATAGCCATCGTCTTGGCAGGCGTTCTACTAGCGGTCGCTGCGGCATCCCTGGTTTCGGAGGCAGAGACCGACCAGGCCAGCGGGACCGTCATCGACTACGGCGACCGCGACACCCTGTGGACGGACGCCGACCTGTCCGGATACGGCACCGCCCTCGATCTCCTGGAGTACGCATGCGAGTTCAACGGGCTCTCCGTCACATTCGACGATGACGGGGCGATCACCGAGATCGGGGGAGTGGCCAACACGGACACGGCCGAATGGGGCCTCTGGGTGGTCTATCCCGGATCGATCGAGTGGGTACATCTGGATGCGCCATACGACTACGACCCGGAGGAGTTCACCATAACGTCCTGGTCCTATGTGGCCGAGGGCGAGGAGCCGACCGTCGCCGTCGACTACTCGGGCAATCCCATATACGGATACCAGCAGAAGTTCAGGGTCGTGTCGCTCTCACCGTCCATCACGGAGATCCTGGCATCGGTCAAGGCGGAGAACGTCGTCGTCGGCGTCGACTCCTACTCCAACTATCCCCAGTCTATAGCAGATGCGGCGGCATCGGGGGACATCGCGGTGGTCGGATCGTACACCAGCCCGAGCTTCGAGCTCATAACGGGGACGAATCCCGACGTGGTCTTCGCCGATTCGTCCCAGAGGTCCCACACCAACATGGTATCGCAGCTGCGCTCGGCATCGGTGGACTCCGTCCTTCTCTATCCGGGGGAGGACCTGGAGAGCATCATGGACAACATCTTCATCGTGGGGACCGTGATCAACTACGGCATGGCAGCGGAGGAGGTCATAGACGACAACTACGAGGTGATCGACCTCCTCGCCGACAAGGTCTTCACGCCCGAGGCCGGAGGGACCGTCGATCTCATGATCTCCCTCGATCCCGACATAAGCCCGTGGGTGTCCGGCTCGGACACATACATGAGCAGCATATCTTCACTCTTCAATTCAAACAACGTCTTCTCCGAATGGGGCGGCTGGGTCCATCTGACCTCGGACAGGATCCCGTACGCCAACCCCGAGAAGATAATCATCATCACGACGGAGTACTCCGCTACGCAGGAGGAGTACAACTACCTCTACGAGAACCTGCCCGCCCAGTGGAAAGACACGGACGCCTGGAGGAACGGGGAGGTCTACGTCATCTGCGAGAGCGCCGCCGACCTGGTCCAGCGCTTCGGACCCAGGACGGCGCAGGTGGCCGAGCTGACGGCCATGATCCTGCATCCGGACGCCTTCGACACGGAGATCCCCAAGATCATCGGGGACGACTACGAGGACTATCTGGAGTTCAGCACCTACATGAGCTACGATTGAGGATTGTCAATGAACGGTAAGGCACTGGCATCGATGGCGGTCGTCGCCATACTTCTCGTCACAGCGGTCTGCATCGTCCCACCGTCGGATGCGACGGGGGACACGGACGTGCTGTTGGACCACGGAAACGGTTCCGTCGAATGGACGCAGTCCTCCGGAGGCACGGTGGAGGACGTGCTCGCCGATGCGATGATCGGGCTCGGGGTCGATTTCGAGATATCATCCGGCACGATCTCCGTGGACGGTGTCTCCTCCAAGACAGTCGGGTCCTCCTCCAACGGAGGGTCTCTCGAGGAGTCCGGAGCGACGGGGGCGACGGTCACCACGGAGTGGCACGTCTTCCTGTGGGACGGCTCCTCATGGGTGGAGACGGACGAGCTGTCCGCTCCGGCCGACGCGTCCGCGGTGGCGCTGGCGTTCTATCCCGACGGGATCGCGCCAGTGGTGACGCCGGACCACCCCTACGCTGTGACGATGTCCAGAGGGGATTCGTCGAACACAGGGAACTTCGATGCCGACTACTCCTCCGGGGAGGAGTACGAGGTGACATGGTCAGAGACCGGGACCGCCCATGCCAACATCCTCTACGCCGGAGGATACGTATTCCAGAAGTACGGTATCGACTCCACAGGCACGGCAAGGGTCGTGTGCATCGACGGGGAGACCGGGGAGCACGTCTGGGATTTCGAGTTCACCAGCGGCTCCAACTACGAGTCGTCCACCCCTCTCATCGTCGGCGACTGGATCTACGTCGCGACCATGACCGGGTACATCTACAGGATCTCGCTCTACGAGGGACCCGGGGAGAACAACGCCAACGTGACGTCCATAGGCGGCGTCCCGTTCTCGGAGGCGAGTCCCGTGGAGGCCGTGCTGAAGGACTTCGAGGTCGGCAACACCTACGACTCGGGATTCTCGTCCATGGTCTTCGACTCCGGGGTCATCTACGTGACCCATTCCAACGGCATGGTCTACTGCTTCGACACCGACCTGAACCTCATATGGTCCCAGATGCTGGACGGGAGCACATACCTGGTCGCCCCCACCGTCTACGACGGGTACCTCTTCACCGGCGCGCTCGACGGGCGTCTCTACGTCCTGGACGCGGTCGGGGGAGGGATCGTCGCGGACACCACAGTGGCCCAGTACAGATACCAGTCCAAGGTCTACGGGGGCGTGGGGCAGGTCGCCGTCCAGCCCACGGGGAACGGGACGTACACGCTGTACATGACGTTCTCCGACGGACTCGGGATGAGCCAGATCAACTGCGGGTTCGCGATATACGAGTTCTCCCCGAGCGGAAACGTGCTCGTGGAGAGGTACAGGAACGAGGATCTCGGTGACATGGGCAGGTACATCCTGCCGGTTGACACCCCCGATTTCAGGGGCGTGTACTTCGTCGCCGCGCCGGACTCGGGAACCAACCTCTACCGCATAGACTCCGCTGGCAACCTTGAGACGATGACGGAGGGGCTCGCGGAGATCCACTCCGCACCGGTGCTGGCGGACGACCGCTTCATCTACCTGGTCAGCTACTCGTCCTCAGACCCCATCTACCAGATCTCCCTCGACGGGACGATCGTAGGAACCGCCTCATGTCCGTCCGGTGTGCGCAACTTCAACATGATCCCGCTGGTCGTCCTCGGCGACACGATCTTCGGCGGGACCGACTCCGGAATCTACAGGTTCGAGGGCGCGCTCCCTGCCTATGTGGCGCCCTCGCTCGAGCAGGGTCAGCCGCTGATCCTCATCATAGCCGAGATCGTCGCGGCGATCCTCGTCGCCCTCGGCCTCGTGTACGCCGTACTGAGGTTCAAGGGACATGAGAAGCCCTTCAACTACCTCAAGACCTCGTTCCTCCACTACCTCTACGGTGACGACCAGTCCCACAACACGAGGAACAAGCACAGGCTCAAGTTCATCATCGTCATCGGTGCCATCCTGACGTTCGCCGCTTTCACGCTCTGCCTGTGCGTGGGGTCCACCTCGATAGAGAACCCGGTGGAGGCGTACTCCGCGCTGTTCTCGGCGATATCCAAGGGAGGCGTGGGCCTGGACTCTCTGGAGACCACGATATACGTCTCAAGGCTCCCGCGCACGATCGCCGCGCTCGCGGTGGGAATCGGGCTGTCCGTGGCCGGATGCATCTACCAGGCCATCATCAGGAACCCCCTGGTCGACCCGTACATCATGGGTGTGTCCTCGGGTGCTGGGGTGGCGGCCATCGCCGTCATAGCGTTCGATTTCACGTTCTTCGGGATGTTCTCGTCCCATTCGATATTCCTGACGGCCATAACCGCCTGCATCGGAGGTCTCATCGCCTTCGCGTGCACCATGCTCCTGGCGGAGAAGTCGGGAGGCTCGGCGATCAACTACGTCCTGTCAGGGGTTGTCATAGGACTCGCGTTCTCCGCCGTCCAGACCATCATGCTGACCATGGCCGGCAACAAGCTGAGCAACGCGCTGTCGTGGCTGTACGGCTCGTTCGCGGAGGTCACATGGTCGCAGGTCGGAATCATCGTGTTCCTGGCCGTGTTCCTCTCCCTGGTCCCGCTGATATGGGCCAAGGAGCTGAACCTTGTGCTTCTGGGCGAGGACCAGGCCCGCCAGATGGGTCTGAACGTCAGACGTTTCAACAGGTGGATGCTGATCCTCGCCTCGATCCTGACCTCGGTCTGCGTGGCGTTCTGCGGAGTCATCGGCTTCGTGGGACTGGTCATCCCGCACCTGTGCAGGATGCTCCTGGGAAGCGACCACAGGATGGTGCTTCCCGCCTCGATATGCTTCGGAGGCGTGATGCTGATGCTCGCCGACCTTCTGGCAAGGACAGGCTACTACGGCATGGAGCTGCCGGTCGGCGCCATCACCACGGTGATAGGCATACCCGTGTTCGCCTATCTCCTGATCAAGAGGGGGAGGATGTACGATGGATGATGTCCCGCTGCTCGAACTCCGCGATGTGGAGAAGATCTATGAGGACGGCTACAGGGCCGTCCGCGGGGTGTCCTACAAGCTCGGCCCCGGCCAGCTGGTGGGCCTCATAGGCCCGAACGGATGCGGCAAGACAACGATGATGAAGTGCATCAACAGGATGCACGATCCGACGGCAGGCGACATCCTGATCGACGGGGAGTCGGTCCTCGACAAGACCCCCGGCGAGATCGCCAGGAAGGTGGCCAACGTTCCCGCCGAGCTGAGGGGCAGCTTCGGCCTGACGGTGTTCGAGACCGTCATGCTCGGCAGGTACCCGTATCTCAAGAACGTCTGGTGGGAGCCGAAGGAGGACGAGGACATGGTCCTCGACGCGCTGGAGAAGTTCGGCGTCGCCCATCTGAAGGACCGTGCGGTCGGAGCCCTGTCGTCCGGTGAGAGGCAGAGGGTCCTGATCGCCAAGGCCTACGTGCAGCAGCCGAGGCTCATGCTGGTCGACGAGCCCACGTCCCATCTCGACATGAAGTACAAGCTGGACGTCATGGAGTACCTCAACGCCATGGTGAAGAAGGACATGACCGTGCTCGTGGCCGAACACGACATCTCCCTGATGGCGAGGTACTGCGACACCTGCATCATCATGAGGAAGGGGGAGATCGTAGGCATGGGCGACCCGAAGAAGGTCATAACCTCCGAGCTCATCGAGGACGTCTACGAGGTCAGCGCATCGGTCGGGTTCGACGACGACGGGGAGCTCTTCGTGCTGCCAAAGAGGTACGTCCACGGCCACGACACACTTTAAGAACGTCAGGCGGATGGGGTCGACATGGTCAGATGCGTGCGCGTGCCGAAGCGCGAAGGGGAGCAGGTTCGCTCAGCGCTGTTCGCGGAGGGTCTGCTGGACCTCGGTGCGAGGATCCGCTCCGAGGGTGACTGCCTGCTGATCCCGGTGCTCTGCGACTCGTACATGGACTACGAGGTCGTGGATGCGGACATGGCCGTGCAGGAGCAGCGTCCCACGGACTACCGCGATGTGGCGGACGTGCCAGAGGATCTGAGGGACCATCTGCCATCGTCGTTCGATGTGGTCGGGGATGTGGCAATGATCAAGCTCCCCGACGAGCTGAGGCCATATGCGTCCCAGATCGGCGAGGCGCTTCTGAAGGTGAACCGCAGCATCCGCATCGTTTTCGAGGACCACGGAGTCAAGGGGGAGTTCAGGATCCGCGACCTGGAGAGGATCGCGGGGGAGGGGACCTCCGAGACCGTCCACAAGGAGTTCGGCGTCAGGCTGTACACGGATCCCGCCAGGGTGTACTTCAATCCACGTCTGAGCAGTGAGAGGGCCCGCATCGCAGGGCTGGTCCGTGACGGGGAGACGGTCATAGACATGTTCGGAGGGGTCGCCCCGTTCGGCACGGTGATGTGCCGTCTGGCGAAACCGGAGGTCGTGTACTCGATCGACCTCAACCCTGATGCGGAGCACTTCGCCAGGATAAACGCGGAAAGGAACCACATCTCCAATCTGCATCCGATGACGGGTGACTCATCGGAGCTCGTCTACGGATTGCCAATGGCCAATCGCATAATCATGAACCTCCCGCAGATCGCGGACAGGTTCCTGCCCATCGCCCTGGACAGGCTGGAGCACGGCGGCGTCATCCACATGTACAAGATCATCGAGAGAGAGGACTTCCCGCCGTTCCTGGAGAGGCTGGTGTCGGATGCCGCGTCGGGAGGGCACTCCATCTCCATAGAGCACTCCGAACTCAAGACTTACTCCCCGACGATGAGCGTCTACTCTCTGGACATCACGAAGGGCTGAAGTTGTTTGTCTGCCGGCCCGTCCAGCCGGCGGAGGCTCTCAGCTGCCTTCCTCCAGAACCTCGAGGCCTCTCAGACCGAAGACCTCCGGACGCATCATCTTGGTCCTCAGCTCGCACTCGCGTCTGAACGTCTTGAAGTTCACAGTGGGCGATCCGTAGCGCTTGACGGCATCCCACATGCACTCCGTCACCACGCAGTGCCAGACCGTCCCGAGGAGTTGTCCGGGGACGGCCTTCCTCGACTCGGATTCGGCGATGATCCTGAAGTACTCCTTGTCTACCAGGTCCTGGGTCACGTACCTGAGCGCCATCTCGTGCTCGGTGCTGGTCCCATCCCTTTTCTCCACGCGTCTGTTTCCTGTGGATGAGACCTTGAACACGCAGAAGCTCCTGTTTAGGACCTTCGCCCAGTTCGTTCTTCCGAACCGGTTCACGAACCCGTATCTCTTGACGACGATCCCTTCCCCGCATCCGGCTCCTTCCGCCACCATCCAAGTGTTTTCAACATCGGCGAACCGCTCCAGGGTCTTCAGGTCGGGGCGGTCGATGACGGCCAGCGGAGGGATGTACTCGATCCCGTAGGCGTCGAGGATCGGTGCGTACTCCTCGTAGGGGATGTACTGCCTTCCGTCGCATCTGAGCATCTTGCCGTCTCCCCAGGGGTACTCGGCGGACGTGTTCTCGGCGGTCACGTCGAACACGAACCATCTGTTCCAGGTCTCGGGTACGTACGATCTCACCGTATGGGGCACCATCCACTCCCCGTACAGGCGGAGTCCAGGGAAGTCCCTGAGGAACCTCCCGATCCCAGGGTGCCCCTGGACGAACGTCGCGAAGGGCTCGGGAGGTTGGATCTCCTTGTTCCTGCTCATCGTGCGGACCTCTCCGTCCTCGGTGTAGGCGCACATGTTGGAGCCGTCCATCTTGGGGAAGATGTGGCAGACTCCGTCGAGGAGCCCTTACGTCTCGTCGGCGTCGATGCGTTCAACATGCTGGTATCTGACGAACATTTTCTTTCACTCCTCGGCCTCATCATCGGCCGTGAGGCGTCCTCAGACACATCTCGTATTTGAATGATTATGTTATAACAATCAAACATGATTTGTTAATTGTTGAAAACACATCGACTGGTAACTACAACTTCTCAAAAACAATAAATAGATGGATGCGGAAGTGAACGCATGACCTACATCGTCCGCATAGTGAAGGGCAGGTACGAGTATCTGTACGAGTGCCGCAGCAGAAGGGTTGAGGGGACGAGGAACCCCGTCTCCGATCGCATATTCATCGGACGTGTGGATCTCGAGACGAGGGAGTTCATCCCCAAGAGCTATGTGGTGAAGGGAATGCTGGATGTGGAGAGGATGGAGGTCACGGGCAGATCGCTGCCGCGTGTGCCCTCCTGTTACCTCCCGATGTCCGGAAAGGTCACTTCTTGAGCGGGTCCAGCGTGATGCCCGTCTGGCCCTGGTAGTTGCCGCTGCGCTGGGCGTAATCCTTGACGGTCTCGGAGTTCAGGGTCTCCATGACCATCTGGCAGAACCTCTCGCCGATCGGGATCTCCACGGGGTCGTCAGTGGCGTTGTACGCTCCGAGCGTGAGGGTCCCTTCGAAGCCGGCGTCGATCTTCCCGAACGCGCCGATGACCCCCTTCCTTATCCAGGTCGTCCTGAGCCACAGCTGGGCGCAGATGTCTCCCGCCATCCTGACCCTCTCGACCGTCGACACGTAGAACATGGTGCGGGGAGGTATGGTCACGACGCCCTCCCTCTTGATCTCCGGGTCGCCGCGCACTGATATCTCCGCGATGCGGAGGTCGTAGCCGTTGGGGGTGAGGCCCCTCTCGCTGAAGTCGCTGATGCCGATGTACCCTGTCATCAGGCTCTCCATGATGTCCCTGTCGGATAGGATTCCCATGCGACCCGGATTGGCTACATGATTTATAGGGTATCCTCGGATTCCAGTCTCATGATCGTGCCCCGTTTCATCAGGAAAGGAGACAAGCTCGGAGTCACCGCGCCCTCGTTCGGCGTGAACGACCCTCTGGACGCCAACAGGTTCTCCAGTGCCAAGGAGAAGTTCTCGGCCATGGGGTACGGGATAGTGGAGACCCCCGACGTCTACACCGCAGACGAGGAATGCAGGTCCGCTCCCGCGAGGCAGAGGGTGGACGAGCTCACGAGCCTTCTGGAGGATCCCGAGGTCTCGTGCATATTCTCGGCCAAGGGTGGGGACTACCAGTTCGAGATGCTGCCCCTGATGGACTGGGACGCTTACGAATCGAACCCCAAGTGGTTCCAGGGCTATTCGGACAACTCCACACTCATGTTTAAGATGACGGCGGAGCACGACGTCGCCACCGTGTACTGCGGCAACTTCGGGGACTTCGGCATGGCGGAGTGGCATCCGAGCCTGACGGAGAACCTGGAGTTCCTGGAGGGCTCCAGGACTTCGCAGGACTCGTTCCCGTTCCACGCGACGGACTTCGTCGACAGGGTCACAGGCCTGGAGTCCTTCCAGGAGGACGAGCCCACCGTCTGGGGCTCGTCCGTGGGCGACTGCCGCTTCTCGGGCAGGCTGATCGGAGGGTGCATGGACGTCCTGGCGTGGTTCCATGCCAAGCGGACCGCGGACCCGTCCGGATTCGTCGACAGGTACTCGGGGGACGGCATCGTCTGGTACATGGAGACCTTCGACATGACCGAGGACAGGATCCGCTCGATGCTCAGGGGGATGGAGGCGGACGGATGGTTCCGCGGATGCACAGGGTTCGTGTTCGGGAGGCCGCTCTTCTATCACGGCGAGACGACGTACACGGAGCTAGTCAGGGGAGCGCTGGCACATCTGGAGGTTCCGGTCCTGACGGACGCCGATGTCGGCCACAAGGCGCCGAGGATGACCTTCATAAACGGCGCGATGGCGGAGTTCTCGTACTCCGACGGCGGATGCTCGCTCGGGTACGACCTCCGCAGCGATGCCTGACGTCCCAGGCTTTTATCCGGCAAGACGATACTGCTTCATGAACAAGGTTCAGAAGGCGGTCGTCATCGTCATAGCGGTGATACTGTGCGCCGGAGTAACGTACACGGTCTTCGGCAGCGATGACGGTGAGAAGCCCCGCTTCGACGAGATCAACCTTCTCCCGCCGGACGAAGTGCAGGAGATGTCCGCTACCGAGGCATGGGACGGGTTGAAGTCCAGGGCGGACACGCTCGTCGGGGAGGCGTCGGACGGAAACCTCTCCGTGAACGCCATGTCGATGTACGTGGAGGACATGAGGCTGTTCTACGAGGATATGCAGACGTCGTACATGCTCTTCTACTGGGAATACAATCGTGACCCGTCCGGCCTCTCCGAGGAGTACAGCATGTGGGAGACCTACTACTCCCAGAGCCTGGAGATCATGAACGATGCGTTCAGGGAGGTCCTCAACGGTCCAGGAGCGGACACTCTGAGGCGTGTCATAGGAGACGGGCTCGCGGACTCGGTGCTCGCGGGAGAGTCCATGACGGACGAGGAGCTGCAGCTCATCGAGGCGGAGGCCGAGGCGCAGGACCGCTACTTCAATGCGGACCCGTCCGATGTGGAGACCATCGCGGGAATCTACGGGGAGCTCATCGACATACGCGGGAGTCTCGCCGACCTCAAGGGCTACGATAGCTATTCGGAGTACGCATACGAGGTGCAGTACGGCCGCGGGTACTCCCCCGAGGACACCGGGGCCTACAAGGAGGTCGTCAAGGAGGCCCTCGTCCCTCTCTACCAGATCCTGGATGATCGCGTGGGGGTTCCGCTGTACAGCTATTCCGGCGAGGACGAGCTGTTCGCGGACGGAGGGGAGTTCATCAGAGGGGTATGCCCCGAGTTCGCGGAGCTCTACGACACGATGCTCGGGTACGGCCTCATCGATTTCGAGGATCTGGACACGAAGATCGACTCGGGGTTCTGCTTCTCCCAGACACTCTCCGACGGGAGGGACTTCCTCTACATATACGACGACCCATACGGCGACTTCTTTGACCTGACCGCTCTGGTGCACGAGTTCGGTCACGCCTCGGCGGCCGCGCTGTCCTGGGAACAGACCAACGACAAAGACGTCGGGGAGGTCCAGTCGACCGGCCTGGAGGCGATCTTCGGAGTGTACTACGGGATGATGGGAGGTTCGACCGCCATTCCTGAATACATGGCCCTTCAGCTCCTGTACATGGTCATAGAGGGCTGCTTCTGGGACGATTTCCAGCAAATCGCCTACGAGGAAGGTGCCGACACCTCGGAGGAGTTCGATGCCATCGTCGAGCGCCTGAGCCAGGAGTACGGGTACGTACCCGGCAACGGATGGTATGTGATATCGCACAACTTCGACAGTCCGTTCTACTACATCAGCTACAGCGTCTCCGCGTTCATCTCCATGGGGATCTTCGTCGACGCACTGGACGACTACGATGCGGCTGTCGACAAGTACCTGGACGTGGTCGCATCCCCAGATGGGTACCTCGACATGGTCGAGAACCTGGGGATGGCGAGCCCCTTCGACCGCGAAGAGGCCATGACCGTCGCTGAGGATCTCGGCGAGTGGATCGCGATCGCCCTCGCCGCCTGAGAGACCTGAT
>ERZ1673744.684-NODE-684-length-40670-cov-8.407411_pt1 | contig 40670 bp, 29 predicted proteins | sample MGYA00580207_ERZ1673744 | MGnify/ENA primary metagenome ERZ1673744 (study PRJEB41218, sample SAMN15661751) | gut metagenome | host: Homo sapiens | place: Canada: London | collected 2015-08-20/2019-03-30 | study: EMG produced TPA metagenomics assembly of... | reverse complement strand
TAAGCCAAGTAACAAAGTATATGATGGTAAGGAACACAAGTGGTCTCCTGCAGTTGCAGATAAAGAAGGAAATGCATTGGTTGAAGGTAAAGATTACGAAGTAGCTTATTCAACTGAAGATTTCACAAATGTAACTGGAACAATCACAGTAACAATTACAGGTATTGGAAACTACACGGGAACAGTAACTCGAACTTATGAAATCACACCTAAGGCTTATAGAGTGACAACAGATTCTGCAAAGAAGGTTTATGATGGAACTGCATTAACAGCTGGTGGTAAGATTGAAGGTATCGTGGATGGTGAAGTGGTTGTTGTTCATACAACGGGTAGTCAGACAGATGCTGGTTCAACTCCTAATACTTATGAATTAGAGTGGAAGAAAGCTTCAAGTAAAAACTACAAGTTAAAAGAAGATTCTATTGGAACATTAACAGTAACAGAACAGACAATTGATCCAGGTAAAGATCCAGACAAACCAAATCCTAACTACAGTGGTGTTACAATCAATAAGCCAAGTAACAAGGTATACGATGGCAAGGAACACAAGTGGTCTCCTGCAGTTACAGATAAAGAAGGAAATGCACTGGTTGAAGGTAAAGATTACGAAGTAGCTTATTCAACTGAAGATTTCACAAATGTAACTGGAACAATCACAGTAACAATTACAGGTATTGGAAACTACACGGGAACAGTAACTCGAACTTATGAAATCACACCTAAGGCTTATAGAGTGACAACAGATTCTGCAAAGAAGGTTTATGATGGAACTGCATTAACAGCTGGTGGTAAGATTGAGGGTATTGTTTCTGGTGAAACAGTAGAATTTACTACAACGGGTAGTCGAACTGTTGAAGGTACTTCAAAGAATACGTATAGCTTGAAGTGGAATGGATCAGCTATTCAGACAAACTACAAGCTTGCCAAAGAATCTATCGGTGATTTAACAGTAACGCCTAAGTCAATTATTCCTGATGAGCCTGATACTCCAGATGATAAGAAGACAGGTATTACGGTAAGTAATCCAAAAGGTTCTAAGTATGATGGTCAAGAACATCGAGAAGTATTAACAGTTAAAGATACTAAGACTGGTAAAGATTTAATCGCAAATAAGGATTACACAGTGGTATATAGTGATGATTTAGTAAATGCTGGTACAGTAACTATTAAGGTTTCTGGATTAGGTAACTACAGTGGATCATTCACTAAGACGTACAAGATTACTAAGCGTTTAGTAACATTGACAAGTGCAACTGTAAGTAAGACTTATGATGGTCAAGCATTGACGAATACTTCTATCAAAGTCAGTGGTGATGGATTCGTAGAAGGTGAAGGTGCTTCTTATGAGGTAACTGGAACTCAAACAAGTGTTGGAAATAGTGCTAATTCATTTGAATACAAATTGAATGAAAAGACATTAGCTTCTAACTATGACATTACTAAGGTTGTTGGTACATTAACAATTACTGCAGCTCCGGCTCCTGTAACTCCACCAACTCCACCAACTCCAGTAAGTCCTCCTCCAGTAACACCTCGATACATTCAACAAGTAGTTCCTGCTTTAACTCCACAAGAGGAAGTTAAGAAGGAAAAGACGCCTAAGGCTGAGCCTAAGGAAGAAAAGGTTGAAAAGGAAAAGACGCCTAAGGCTAGACCAGAGAAATTCTGGGCATTAATCAACTTGATTTGTGCTATCGTAACGGTATTATTCGGATTGTTGTTATTGATTTCTAAACGTCATAAGAATAAAGATGACGAAGAAGAGGATGATGAAACTAGACAACAAACAAATAACGATGATGAATCTAAAGAACAAGAAAAGAAACGTGGAGCATTCACTCGCGTACTTGCAGTTCTAATCGCAATCCTATCTGTTGTATTCTTCCTAGTAACTGAAGACTTAAGTCTTCGTTGGACTTGGACAGATCAATGGACAATTTGGATGGTTGTTATTGGATTGGTACAAATCGTAGTATTCTTCGTAGGACGTAAATGGAAAAACGTTGATGATGATGAAGACGAACAGGCACAACAAGCTTAATGAAAGTCAATAATCACACAAAGGGGGTAGCCTAGTGCTACTCCTTTTGGCTTTGGTTATTTTTTGTGTTGTAAACATTCGTTCACAAGGTATATAATTAATAGTGAATGTAAAGGAAACAGTTATGAAAAAACAATTAACGCAGTTAATGCCTACGCTTGTCGTTATGGTCTTGATACTGGCATTGACTGTCGCAACATACAATATTAGTTTAAGACAAGAAGAAGAGGAATGTTTTAACCGGTTAGAAAATGCGAGTGAAACCATGGTTCAAAGTATTAAAAATCGTGTGACTGATGATTTGAATTATTTACGCTTGATTGGAAAAGATTTCTCAAATGAAGACCATTTACCTACGTATGAAGAATATAAAGATCGACTTAGTACTTTTGAAGATGTATCTTTGTTTGAACGTGTTGATTTATTGATGAAAAACAATACGTTATATACAATGCATGATGAGGTGCAACAAATTTATACTAATGAATTTTTAGTATTGAATTCAACTGCAGAATATATGGATCGAGTTCATACAGATACTTTGACAAATAAGCGAAGTGTGAATTATTATGTGCCTATTCAACAAAATGAAACGGTAATCGCTTATTTAGTAGGTGTATTTCAATGTGACACAATGGATGATCAGTTTTATACAAAAATATTGAATGGAAAGACACACAACTCAATTATTGATACAACCGATGGACAGGTCGTGATGGATAATCAAGATTTGAATATTGATAATATTGCTTCAGATACGGATTTTAAATTATTGTCGCCAAAGAAGAATGTTTTGAAACAAATTCATTCTTTAAAATCTGGTGCTTTCGCTTCTGAAAAAAATGGTGAAAAGAAATATTTCGTTTATAAACCAGTTGGAGTATGCAATTGGGAACTTTTAGTTATGGTAAATGAAGAGGATGCCTTTGCGAATGTATTGACATTAAAGAACAATTATATGGTCATGGTTATCTGTGAAATATTGATTCTCTTATTGTATTGTGGATTCTATATCACAAAAGTTCGTAGAATATCTAAAAAATCTAATGAACTTAATGAAGATTTAAATGTATCCAATACATTAATTCAATGTGTTAGAAAATTATCGAATGATTTATATAAAGAAAGTACCATTGATGAAATTCTTCAGATCATTTGTGAGTTTTATCAAGCTGAAAGGTGTTATGTATTAGATTTGGATATGGACAATAAAAAGGCAAATGGTATCTTTGAATATGGAAAACGACATGATGACATTCATATTGAGAACATGGTTCGTTTGTGTTTAGAACATATGGATTTAGTGAATCAATTCTTTGAAAATCAAAAATCTTATTATATAGAAGATGTGACTCATGAAATACCTTCTACAAGTCCAATTTATGCGACTTTTATGCAACAAAAGATTCATAGTATTATAGTTGTACCGTTTATGGATAATAAAAAAATCAAAGGTGTTTTTGCGGTAGACAATCCAAAACAGAATTACTACCAAAAAGATTTCTTAGAATCTTTATGTTTCTTTATTAAAACGGCTATGGAAAGAGAAAAAGAGAAGACAAAACTAAAAAATTTAAGTTATGTAGATTCTTTAACCTATGCACAAAATCGCAATCACTTTAATGAATATATAGAACAAAATAGAAACAAAGAACTCCATTCTTTAGGTGTTATTTACTTAGATTTAAATGGACTTAAAGAAATCAATGATAAAATGGGACATATCGCAGGAGATACACTCATTATTACTGCATCATATGCTCTACAAGAAATCTTCTTAGATAATTCCTATCGTGTAGGTGGAGATGAATTTGTGGTCATTGAACAAGATGTATCCGAACTCTTATTCTTTGATCAATATGCAAAATTACTCAAACGAATGAAAGAATTAGAAATCAGTGTTGCGACAGGTTGTGTATGGAAAGAAACTTGTTCAAATCTATCTGAAACTTTACAAGAAGCCGATCAAAAGATGTATGAAGATAAAAAGCGTTATTATTCTTTAGCTGAAAATGATCGAAGAAGCCGATAAAAAAGATTGGAAATTAAACTCCAATCTTCTGTGTGTTTTTGAAATGAAGCTTTGCCACTTGGTAAAGCTTTTCTTTTCCAAATTTTTGTACGAATTTCTTGCCACACACATCCACCTTGCCTCCGGCACCCTTCTCAAATTTGAAATCATATTTTTCTTCCATAAGATCCCACGTTTCTAGAAAGGCATTTCTTGCCAGGATACTCGCACAAGCTACTGCCAGGTATTTGTTTTCGGCCTTGGTCTCAAATGTGATACCCCGAATGACTTCAGGAAAGCCTTGTAAGTAGCGATAGTAACTTTTTTCTTGCACAAACTGATCAATAACAATCTGCTTAGGAAGCGTATATCCTTTATGTACCAAATTTACATAAGCCTGGTTATGCAGACGACACTTCATATCTACCATATTACAAGTATCATGCATGTCATTATATTTTGAATTGGGAACAATCAAAATACTATGTGGACACACTTCCTTAATGATAGGTGCAAGCTTACGAATCTTAACATCATCCACCTGCTTTGAATCTTGAATGCCAAGATGCGCAAGTTTTTTGCGAGCCTTGTTTGTGACAATACAGCTAGCCACTACAACTGGACCAAAATAATCACCAGTACCCACTTCATCGCTACCCGCTTGATCTTGTGCTTCACTATGCGTTGGTTTCGGTTCTAACCAAGAAAGATCGGCTCCCTGAAATACAACTTTACCACTTGTATATGCCGTAATCGAACATTCTTTCGTTTTGATTTGATAGTAGGTATACTGTGGTGTACTTTCTTTTAATATAAATGGAGATAATCGATTTTTTAATTGAAAGATCTCTTCTTTTGTCATATTCTTTGTCAATGTTGCCATTTTAATCACCTTATTTAGTTTACCATAAATTTTGTGTTAAAATAGGTGAGAACGGAGTATTTTATGGAACAAAATTTTAGAAACGAATTAAACCAGGCCATTGATTTTTCAAGTGTATTAACACAGATTTCTGCATTTTCTAGCTTTTCTTGCGCCAAAGAAGGAATTTTAAATGCGTTGCCTGTATTTGATAAATTAGAAATACAAGAACAATTAAACTATGCCAAAGAAGCCATTCAGTTTGAACAAGCCGGAGGCTTACTTTCTTTATCAGGAGCGAATGATATTTCTTTACCAGTCTCAAAAGCTTTGAAACAGATGACACTAACAAGTAAAGAATTGATTTCCATCTACCATTTTTTAACGGCTGTTAAACAAGCCAAACAAAGCTTGGATGGATCTGACTATCCAGAACTGACAAATTTAGCTCAATCTATGGATGGATGTACACGTTTGATGGATTCAATCATTTCAAAGATTGATTTAACAGAATCGGTTAAAGAAGATGCGACACCTGCATTAAAAAGTATGCATAAGGCGTTGGTAGATACGCGCTTAGCATTACAATCGAAATCAAGACAGTTTTTAAAGAAGAACAGTTCAAAACTTATGGAAAATATGACGACAACTGTATCTGGACGTGTTGTTGTCTTGGTTCGTGCCCAAGACAAGAATGCCTTTGGCGGTATGATTCATGGACAATCCAGTTCAGGACTTGCCTATTATGTTGAACCATCCAGCTTTGTAGCTGATAATAATGAGATTTCTTCTTTGATGATTCGTATTGAAGAAGAAAAGAAACGAATTTGTAAGGAATTGTCGATGCAAGTTAAGAAAAATGCGTTGTCTTTAACTTCGGCATTAGAAACATTAACTGTAATTGATGTAGCTTTCACAAAGGCAAAATGGGCAGTACGCTATGATGGTTGCATTCCATCTTTACAATCAAGAGATCACTCTATGTATTTAGAACATGCCAAACATCCTTTGATTGATGAAAAGAAAGTGGTTTGTAACACATATGAATTAAATGATAAACAAGCTTGCCTTATGATTTCAGGACCAAACATGGGAGGTAAGACTGTCACATTAAAGACAATTGGACTCTTTGTAGCTTTGGCCCATGCAGCATTTCCCGTATTATGTCATAAAGCCATTCTACCATTCTATCAATCGATGTATTTTGACATTGGAGATCATCAGTCCATTGAAAACAACTTATCGACTTTCTCAAGTCATATTTCTCGTCTGTCTCATATTTGTCAGAAGAGTGATGAGAATAGTTTTATCTTATTGGATGAAATTGGAAATGGTACCGATCCATTAGAAGGAGCCAGTCTTGCGGTTGCGATTTTGGAGTATTTGATTTCAAAAAGAAGTACGATTATTACTTCAACACACTATTCGCAAGTAAAAACATATGGAAAAGCGAATGATTCTGTATTAGTATCGAGTGTTGAGTTTAATCCAGAAACATTAAAGCCAACCTATAAATATATTCCTGGTGTATCTGGAGCAAGTTATGCCTTTCATATTGCCAGAGAATACAATTTAGAAGAGTCCATTTTAGAAAGAGCGGATTTTTTAAAGAATGAAAATGAAAAGCAGACAGAAAAAGAATTGGAGAAATTAGAAAAACTTCAAAATGATGTCTTGAAACAAAAGGAGCGTTTTAATCAATTGATTGAAGATGCGCACCGCGTTCAAAAGGAGGCTTACGAAAAAGAAAAAGAAATTGAAAAGCGTAAGGCCCAATTGGATGCATCGTATCAGGAACAATTGAATGAGATGCTCGAAAAGAAAAAGGCAGAGGCCAAAGCAATCTTAACTGTGCTTCGTAAAGAAAAGACGGGTAAGCAGCATAAGCAGATTGAAAAGATGCATGAACTGGATCTTTTAAATGAGCATGTTGAAGAAGTTGAAGACGATAAGAAAGAATTTAAGGTGGGTGATTATGTAAAAATCACAGGCTTGAATTCGCATGGTGAAATTGTGGATATTCGAAGAAATGAAGCTACCGTTTTAACGAATGGCATGAAGATGAAGGTGAAAATTTCGAAGTTGGAGCCTATGCATAAGCCACAAATCAAGAAAGCAACTTATAAAGCGCATGTAGAATCGGTATCTAGTCGTTTTCCTTTGGAGTTGAATCTAATTGGAATGCGTGTCGAAGAAGGCATTGCTGCTTTAGATAAATATTTAGATCAAGCTGTCGTTAAACACATTAAACAAGTACGTATCATTCATGGTATGGGTACGGGTGCTTTGCGTACAGCCGTATGGAAGGATTTAAAGAAACAGCCAAATGTTTCTAAGTTTAACAGTGCCGGTCCAAGTGAAGGTGGACTTGGTGCAACTATCGTTATATTAAAGTAGGGGATAAAATGAGTGTTTCTAAACATCTACAAGATAAATTAGCCTTACTTCCAGATTCTCCTGGTTGTTACATCATGAAAGATGAAAATCAGAATATATTGTATGTGGGAAAGGCCAAAGTATTAAAAAATCGTGTGCGTTCTTATTTTCATGGTACCCACAACAATAAGACGACGCGTTTAGTGTCGCACATTCGTGATTTTGAATTTATCGTGACGGGCAGTGAAAAAGAGGCTTTATTATTAGAAATCAATTTAATAAAAAAACATACGCCACCTTACAACATCATGTTTATGGATGATAAGACGTATCCATATATTGAGATCACAAAAGAGAATAATTTTGTGGTGCGTACAACACGAAATATCAAAAATAAAAAGAGTGAATATTTTGGGCCGTATCCAAGTAGTCAGTCGGCTTATGAAATCGTGAAATTGATCAATCAGATCTTTTGCGTACGTAAATGTCGTCATATTCCAGATTCTCCGTGTTTGTACTATCACATGCACCAATGTCTAGGACCTTGTATTCATGAGATTGATCCTAAGGAAAATGAAAAGACGCGTAAAAAAATTAAGAAGTTTTTGCAGGGAGACACCAAAGAGGTGATGGATTCTTTGCAGGCTAAAATGATGGAGGCCAGTGAAAACTTGCAGTTTGAAAAAGCACAGGAAATCTATAATACGATTCAAGCATTAGAGCATGTCATTGAAAAACAGACGATTGACTTTAAAGATCGTGCTAATCGTGATGTATTTGGATATTATGTGGATTCTGGATACATTTCTTTTCAAGGTTTCTTTATTCGTCAAGGAAAATTATTGGAGAGAAATATGTCAATCACACCGTTGTATGAAGATGAGATGGATGCCTTTACTAGCTTTATCATGCAGTATTATGAAAAAAATGTGGTGCCAAAAGAAATTTTGGTGCCGTCTGGAACGCCAGTGGACGTTTTAAAGGAAGCTTTAAATACGAATGTGCATATTCCAGTTCGTGGTGAAAAAAAGAAACTGATAGATTTGGTTTATAAAAATGCCAAGGAAGCACATGAACAGAAGTTTAAACTGGTATTTCGTAAGGATAATGAGTTGCGTCAGGCCAATGAAATGTTGTCAAAAATATTCAATGCGGATATTCATACGGTTGAAATGTTTGATAACTCCCACATCCAAGGTACGTTTAATGTGAGTGGTTTGGTTGTCTTTAAGGATGGCTTACCCGATAAGAATTCATATCGTCATTATAAATTAGATGGGTATCGCAGTGATGTGGACAGTATGAAAGAAGTCATTTATCGAAGATACTTTCGATTGTTGAAAGAACATTTGCCGATGCCAGATTTATTGTTGGTGGATGGTGGTGCTGCACAGATTGCGGCGGCCAAAGAAATTATAGATATGTTGCAGCTTGATTTAAGAGTGGCAGGACTCGTAAAGGATGATAAGCATGCGACAAGAGCATTGATGGATGTGAATTTAAATGAAATTCCAATTGATTCTAAGTCGAGCTTATTCTTCTTATTAACACGTATGCAGGATGAAGTGCATCGCTTTGCGATTTCGTATCATAGAAAACTTCGAGATCAGTCTATGACAAAATCTGTATTGGATACGGTGAGCGGTATTGGGCCTAAGCGTAAAAAGGAATTGTTGAAGCATTTTAAAAGCATGAAGCAGATGCGTCTTACGAGTGTAGAACAATTGAGTGAAGTGATTCCTGAAGATGTGGCTAAGATTCTATATGCTCGTTTGCATGAGAATAAATAGTCTAGTATAATGGGGTGCGTGAGGTACTTATTTTGATTAGTAAAAAAGAATTGCGAGCACGTATTTTATTGATTGTGGTTTGTCTAGCGGTGGGCTTATATTGTCTATATAGCATGGATAAATCGTATGATCCTTTAGCTCGATATCCTTATACAACCGATGAAAATCGTGATGTTTTATTAAAATATCTAGATAGTGATGATATTGATTATTTGGTAAATCAACATATTTCACCGGATAAATTTATGGATTTTATAGAGTTGAAAGATTTCAATTTAAAAAATACGTTATATTATAAAGAAGCCAAGGAAACGCAGGATGCAGATAATGAATATATCGTCAATTTTGTGAATCGTTTTCGAAAGAATTTTTCGTATGATTCTTTAAAACAATTGTTGATGCACTATTCATATATTGATTTAACGACGTTCTATGAAAACGAAGCTGTATTATATTCCGATTTAAGATTGATTGCCGATCCAACCAATCCGTATGTCGTATTAAATCAGGAGAATACGGTATATAAGTATATACCAGAAAAGATTACGACATTTAATACTATCTTAGTTCAAACATGTATGGTCGAAGATCTAACGAATATGTTAGATTCGTATGCGTCTGTTATGGATGGGCAGGATCATTTGAATTTGGTCAGTGGTTATTTGAATTATGAACAAATTCTAGATCAATATGTCAACGCATCCAAAGAATATGAGGGTGTTGACCACTATATGTTTAGTGCCGGTAAAAATGAGCAGCAGCTCGGGTATACGATTGTATTAGAGGGTCATGATGAATGGATCAATCTATGTAGGCAATATGTCGATGATGAATATGATTATTCAAAAGTCGAAGAAGAATTGTCTGAAGAAAGTAAAAAGCGTATGGAATGGATTGAAGAAAATGCGTATCGCTATGGTTTTGTAGTTCGTTACCAACAAGAACAAGAAAAGAAGACGGGACATTGGTATCAGCCTTTTATGCTTCGTTATGTGGGTGTAAAAACCGCAAAAATCATGCATGATAGCGGTAAGGGCATGGAACAAATGTCATTTCCGGATGAATTGGAGTAATAGACTTTATGGAAATAGTTGTTGTGAGTGATTCTCATGGAAGAAACGATATATTAAAAACGATCCAGGAAAAACATCCGAATGCGAAATTGTTTATTCATTGTGGTGATTTAGAGGATGATCCGATGAATTATCCGGGCTATATCATTGTGCGTGGAAACAATGATTATTTTGGTCGTTTTGAAAATGAAAGAATCATACCGATTGGTAAACATCAAATTTATGTAACACATTCTCATCGGTTCTCTTATTTTTTAAGAAGTGAACAATTGGTGAATCGTGCTAAAGAATTGAATTGTGACATTGTATGTTTTGGACATACACACGTATCCTTTTTAGATCGTGTCGATGGTGTTATATTAGTAAATCCAGGATCTTTATCGCATTCTAGAGATGGAAAGCCATGTAGCTATGCGATTTTAGATATAAATGAAGATGACGTTCAGGTTGAATTCAAATTTGAGCCTGAGTGGTAAGAAAGAGGGAAGTTTTATGTACAAAATAAGCGAATTATATGATTTAGACCATACTTTGGCAAAGGATTATTTAGCAAAGTTTGAATATCCTTGGCAAGCTTTGTCGGGAATCAAAGACTTGATTTTAGAACTAGGTAAAAACTTAGGAGAAGATTATGTGGAAGTCAAAGAACACGTATGGGTACACAAGAGTGCCAATGTCTTTGAAAGTGCATATCTAGGAGCTCCATGCATCATTGGTCCTGAAACAGAGGTTCGTCATTGTGCCTTTGTGCGTGGAAGTGCTTTAGTGGGCGCAAACTGCGTGGTTGGAAATAGTGTGGAATTAAAGAACTGTATTTTATTTGACAATGTAGAAACACCTCACTACAACTATGTAGGAGATAGTATTCTTGGATATCATTCTCACTTGGGTGCTGGGGGTATCACAAGTAATTTAAAGAGTGCTCGTGACAATATCATCTTAAGAAGAAAAGATGAAAATTATAATGTGGTTGAAGAATTTGAAACAGGATTAAGAAAAATCGGTGCTTTTATGGGTGACTATGTAGAAGTTGGATGTAACTCTGTACTTTGTCCAGGAACGATTATTGGTCCACACACAAATGTATATCCACTATCTCGTGTGCGTGGTCAGATTGCGGCAAATTCAATCTTTAAAGATGCTTCACACGTGACTTTAAAGGATTAATCTTACGAACTTGTAATTTTACAAGTTCTTTTTCATGTGTTAATGTGTAGGTATGAAAAAGTTTGTTAAGTTTATATTTAAATTATTATTAATCTTGATTATTGCCTTTGTAGGCATCTTTTTTGGTAAAGGATATTGGGGTTATTTAGAACTCACACAATCTCAATCTGTGGATGATGTGGTCAGTGAAGTCACGTCTAGATCTACTTTTGTCGGATATGATGATTTATCACCTGAACTTGTACGAGCAACGGTGGCAATAGAAGATCGTCGCTTTTATGATCATGGAGGCGTTGATTATATTGGGCTTATGCGTGCACTTGTATCCCAATTTGATGATGATCTATTAAAGAGTGGTGGTTCTACGATTACGCAGCAATTGGCTAAAAATTTATATGGTATGTTTGATGGTACGTGGGATCGTAAAAGTACAGAATTATTTGTAGCTCGTTATTTGGAGAAACATTATTCTAAAAATGAAATCATTGCCCTATATGTAAATGTGATCAATTATGGAAATAACTATACAGGTATCTATGAAGCAAGTTATGGTTATTTTGATACAGATCCAGAAGATCTGACCATAGCTCAGGCTTCTTTACTTGCAGGAATTCCCCAATCGCCAAACAATTATGAATTAGTTTATCATTTTGCCCAAGCCAAACAAAAACAATATGCCGTATTAAAGGCGATGGCTGAATGTGGCTATATTTCAGAAAGTGATATTGCGACGTATTATAATGCATCTGTTTAAGGATGCATTTTTTTGTGTTTACATTGTGATGATAGAATATTGACAAAATACTATCATATGATATGATTGTGATAGGAATAAGCGAAAATGCCATCATTTTCTTGGGGGCGAAAATCTTGATTGATAAATCAGAAATTGCTGATTATCTTACTAAAGCAAAGAAATTGATAGTACAGAATAAATTTAGTATCGCTTTAAATTCAAACAGAATGACAAATTTATCGTTGTTTGATGAGTATTTAATTGATGAAGAGCGGATTAAGATCATATTATTAGATTTAACAGAAGATGATTTCTGTGAAAAGGTTCAAAATAAGCATGTTCAATTTCAACATGAGTGGTTGTATATCTTTGGAAAAGAGATTTCTTTAATGAAGAGGTATGAAGAAAAAAGCGAAGTGGTTCCTTTATATATCAAGTTTAATATGATTTAAAACAAATTTGTGATTGTCATATCATTTCATAAACAAAAGTATCCACTAGTTTATTATTTTCGATAACAGATAAAAAGGAGGCAGTATTGTATGCAAAGAGAAACAGGATTTTGTGTAGAGTGCAGGGATGTCACATCTTATACATTACAGAAGAAGTTGGTGAAAAAGATGATTCGCGGTGAAGAATTAACTTTTGAAATTACTTGTGCTATTTGTGATCGATGTGGTGAATTCATGAGTGTTCCTGGTATTATTGATTTAAATGTACGTGAAGTCGATGAACAATATAGGAAATTAAAGGATTTAGTGACCATTGAGGATATTTATACTTTAATGAAACTCTATAATATAGGTAAGGCACCTTTATCAATCGTATTAGGATTTGGTGAAATAACGATTACTCGCTATCTATTAGGGCAGGTTCCATCTAAAGAATATTCAGATGTGATTCGTAATGCATTGTTTTCTCCTGAATATATGGAACAAAAAATGCTTGAAAATAAAGATAAAATTGCGATGAGTGCTTTCAAAAAGTCTATGACCAAAGTAAACGAGTTAAAAAATATATTTACTGTTTCGAATAAAATGATTGGTGTTATATCCTATATTTTTGAAAGAATGGATGAAGTGACACCGTTAATGCTTCAAAAGCTGTTGTATTATATACAGGGATTTTCGTTTGCGTTAAATGATAGAGAAATGTTTATAGAAAATTGTGAGGCATGGGTGCATGGACCTGTATATAAAGATGTATATAATATTTTTAAACATTTTAGGTATAATGTGATTGATGATCCGAAGTTTGTAATGTTTGAAGGGTACAAAAAGTATTTGGATGATAAAGATAAATATATTATAGATTTAGTGGTGAATACATTTGGTCAATATGGTGGTAAAATTTTAGAAAAAACAACGCATAAAGAAAGTCCTTGGTTACTTGCACGTAATGGTTTTGGTGAAAATGTACCTTCCAACGAAATAATTTCGAAGGGAACGATTAAAGAATATTTTCATGAATTAATAAATGAATATGATATTTCAAAAGAAGAAAATATTAATAAATATATATTAAACTTAAGTAATATCATTTGATGCATCTGTTTAGGATGCATTTTTTTGCTGATAGAATTTCTAGTGGCTTTTTTAAAAAAATCCTTGCATGGCATTCTATCTTTTGATATAATAGTCAAGCAATGCCCGGGTGGTGAAATTGGTAGACGCAGTGGACTCAAAATCCACCGGTAGCGATACCGTGCCGGTTCGAGTCCGGCCCTGGGCACCATTTTTAAAATTAAATATTTATTTTTTGCCCGGGTGGTGAAATTGGTAGACGCAGTGGACTCAAAATCCACCGGTAGCGATACCGTGCCGGTTCGAGTCCGGCCCTGGGCACCATTTTGAATTGTTGGATCAAGTTTTTCGGGCTTGGTCCTTTTTTATGATATAATTTTTGATAGTTGGAGGATTACATATGAAAGTATTAGTTGGATTAAGTGGTGGTGTAGATTCTGCTGTTGCAGCTTATTTATTAAAGAAACAAGGATATGATGTGACTTGTTGTTTTATGCGTAACTGGGATAGTTTTGCGAATAATGATATTGCAGGAAATCCTACAATCAAAGATGATACTTGTCCTCAGGAACAGGATTATTTAGATGCGTTAGCGGTTGCCAATCATTTGGATTTGCCTTTACAGCGTGTTGATTTTATTGAAGAATATTGGGATAACGTATTTAAAACGTTTTTAAGTGAATATGAAAAGGGGCGTACGCCAAATCCAGATATTTTATGTAATAAATATATTAAGTTTGATTCATTTTTTGAATATGCCATGAAACAAGGTTTTGATAAGGTGGCTACAGGGCATTATGCTTCAAACAAAGAGGAAGAGAATGGCTTTACATATTTAACACGTGCTAAAGACCAGAATAAAGACCAGACATATTTCTTGTGTCAGGTTGAAAAGAGTAAGGTGGCTAAAACGATTTTTCCTTTGGCGAATTTAGAAAAACCAGAAATTCGTAAGATTGCTTCTGAATTAAACTTAGAATCGGTTGCGACAAAGAAAGATAGTACGGGTATTTGTTTCATTGGAGAAAGAAACTTTAGACAATTCTTATCGAACTATCTTCCTAGTAAAGATGGTGACATTGTAGATGTGAATACTGGTAAAGTCATTGCACGACATGTGGGCGTTTTATATTACACGATTGGACAAAGAAAAGGTTTAAATATAGATCATGAAAAGGGTCCTTGGTTTGTGGTTGGAAAAGATGTTGTGAAGAACATTCTTTATGTATGTCGTACAGACCAAAGAGATTTATTGTATTCAGATTCGTGTGTTGTAAAAGAAATCAACTGGATCTTGCCAAGTTTGGATGAGATTCCAACAAAGTGTACTTGTAAATTTAGATATCGTCAAAAGGATCAGGATATTGAAATCGAAAGATTGGATGATACAAGTGTGTTAGTAAAATATCCACAAACGATTGCGTCTGTTACAGAAGGACAGGAAGCTGTATTCTACGATGGCGACAAGTGCATTGGTGGGGGTGTCATTGAAGAAGTCTTCAAGGATGGCAAGAATTTAAATCAATTGATTATGGAGACAGCCAATGGACATCGAGGCTAGGCTTGAATATATCATATTTGAAAATAAAGCCAATCATTATGTCGTTGCTGGTTTTTCAGAATTAAAGACGTATCATAATTTTACAGCGGCTGGAAGAATTGAAGATCCAATCGAAGATCAAGAATATGTTTTGCAGGGGGAATATGTAAAACACCCTAAGTATGGGGAGCAGTTTCGTGTGGATATGGCCAAAAAGAAATTGCCAGACAATTCGGATGCGATCATTCATTTTCTTTGTGGTGAGAATTTTCCTACGATTGGTAAAAAAACAGCCGAAAGTATTTATGAGACTCTTGGCGAGAATTGTTTAGAGAAGATTCATAATAATCCAGAACTTTTACATGAAGTGCCCAATTTGACCGCTAAAAAGATATTGATTATTCAAAAGGGCATTCAAGAATTTACAGGATTTAATGAGACATACGCAAAGCTATTAAAGTATGGCTTGAGTCCAAGACAGATTCAGATGTTACTAGACACATATGATAATGTGTTGGATGTGATTGAAGAGGATTGTTTCAAACCTTATTATGAAGTGTATGGTTTTGGATATAAAACCGCTTGTAAGATGGCAAGTGCCATAGGCTTATCCAATGAGGATCCAAGAAGATTGGATGCCTATATCTATGAGTTGGCTAGACAATTATCCATGGCAACTGGAAATACATATATTACATTTGCGACAATCTTTCAAAATGTACGTGGTGTAAATGAATCCTTGATTCAGGAAAGTATTGATCGTTTGGTTTCACTTCAATATTTGTGTGTTGAAAATACTCGAATCTATCCTTTTACTTTACATGAAGATGAGGTCACGATTGCCAAAGAGTTGAAAAATCATTTGTTTGAAGTGGAAAGTGTGGATGTTGAATCAAAAATCAAACAAGTGGAATTTAGTTTAGCCATTACATATGATCAGGAACAAAAGGATGCGATTCAATTGTTCTTCGATCGTTCGTTCATGATTTTAACGGGTGGTCCAGGTACTGGTAAGACAACAACTGTAAAAGGAATCTTGGAAATTTGTAAGGATGTATATCCAGATAGTAAGATTCAACTTTGTGCACCGACAGGAAGAGCTTCAAAGCGACTTGCACAACTTTCAAATTGTGATTCAAGAACCATTCATTCCTTGTTGCAGTGGAACTTAGAAGATAATTCCTTTGGCAAAAATGAAGAGGATCCATTAGATGTCGACTTCATTATTGTGGATGAGTTTAGTATGGTGGATACCCACTTATTTGCTCAATTATTAAAGGCACTTCCACAGCGTTGTCGCATTCTTTTAATTGGTGATGAAGATCAGTTAGAGAGTGTGGGTCCTGGAAAGGTGTTAGAAGATCTAATTAAATCGGATGTGATTGATACGGTCCATTTAAAGAAGATTTTTAGACAGTCAAGTGGTTCTGGAATCGTGACTTTGGCAAAAGAAATTCGTGAAGAAACTACGTGTCATTATGAGGATGGTGTTGAGTTTATTGAAAGAACAACGCCAAAAATCATGGATGCCCTAATCGATTATGTCAAAGATATGGATCTAGATTCCATGCAGATCTTGGCACCAATGTATAAGGGGGCTGCGGGCATTGATGAGATCAATCGTCAGATGCAGGTGTTGTTCAATCCAAAAAGTCCGCAAAAGAATCAGATGAAGGTAGGAACAACAATCTTTCGTGAAAATGATAAGGTCATGTTGTTGAAGAATTTGCCGGATGAAGAAGTTTATAATGGGGATATTGGTACGATTGTTGAAATTGATTCAAAACAGAATGTGATTTCAGTGGATTTCACAAATGCGATTGTTGATTTTTCAACAGACTTTCTATATTTCTTAAAACACGCATGGTGTATCAGTGTTCATAAATCTCAAGGTAATGAATATCAGACGGTATTCTGTATTGTGGATGTGAATGCGAAAAACATGTTAGAAAAGCGTCTTTTATATACAGCGATTTCGCGTGCTAAAAAACAGCTTTTTATTATTGGCAATAAGAGCTTGTTTGAAACGCAGGTACGCTTAAAATTAAAGCGTATCCGCCAAACAACGTTGCAGGAAAGAATTTATGAAAGTATTAGAAAATAGAATATATCGACATTTTAAAGGAAACACTTATAAAGTGTTGTGTGTTGCGATGCATACGGAAACGCAAGAGAAGATGGTGGTTTATCAAGCATTATATGGGGATTATAAGTATTTTGTTCGTCCATATGAAATGTTTGTGTCAAAAGTAGATCATGACAAGTATCCGGATGTGAAGCAGGAATATCGATTTGAACTCATAGAAGAATAGGCTTAGGTCTATTCTCTTTTTTTTACTGTGTGATTTGTTAACGTATCAAAAGATGGAGTGTGTTATAATAAATCATATTGACAAAGGGTGATTTAAATTATGGGGCGTGAATTATTTTTAGACTTTTTTACAGAGCACGAAGTGCCTGTTATTCGTAAAAGAAGACATACATTTTTAAAGATGGATGATGAGAATGTATATATTTTAAAAGAAGGTGTTGTGAAGGTCAGCGTTTTAATGCGTGATGGACGTGAATTTAATATTGCGTATTTAAAAGGCTTTGATATTTTATCTATGTTTAAAGATGCAGTTGTTGATTGTAAATTCTCTTCATTGATGATTCGTGTTGAGAGTGATGAAGCTAGTTTTTATTGTGTTTCTAAAGAATTATTCAATCAATTATTAAATGAACATTCTGAATTGGTGGAATACGTGAATACGTATTATCGTAAGAAATTATCGGAAACAATTTCAAGACAAGAATTAATGACGATGAATGGCAAGAATGGTGCTGTATGTGCATTTATATACTATTTGGTTACAATGTTTGGAAAAGAAGCGCGTGATGGAATTTTGATCGACCTAAAGATCACAAATGATGATATTGCGGGTTTCTGTGGAATTTCTACAAGACATAGCGTGAATCGTATTTTGCGTGGCTTAAGAGAAGAACATGTTATTCGCACATTGTATAATAAAATCATGGTCTTAGATGTCGAGTATTTAAAACAATTTGTAGATGTTAAGGTGGATGCATAATCCGCCTTTTTTCATGCAAAATAAAAAGAGCCGACTAAAAATGTGGGATGTCGACTCTTAAAACTGGTCATTATAAGAAAGACTATCATGAGTTGGTTACAACCAGTTTTGTTTACTATATCATGGATTTTGAAATGAAAAAAGAGCTGAACTAGATGATGTGGCAAATAATTCAGCTCTATTCATAGGAAACTGGATATGCAAATTACTTTATGGACACGCTATCCAGCAAAAATAAGTATATCATCTTGTTGTGTATTATACAAAAACAATTGTCCAAAATTGTATATATAAGGAATACGTAATATAATAAATATCAATTGCTAACAAGATTTTACTGAAGTATGATACAATGGAAATAATGATAGAGGTGACGAAGATGAATTGTGACTATGTGCTTCAATATCTGAAAAGGATGGAAGTCCCAATTGTTTCAAAAAAGAACCATGATATTATAATGTGCGGTTTAGAAAAGATGATTTTCTTAAAGGAAGGTGTCGTAAAGGTGAGTTCCATTTTAGAGGATGGACGTGAATATAATATAACTTATGCCAAAGGACCCGATCTTCTTTCGTTAATGTGTGACACACTTCGTGAAGATGTTGCGTATCGTATAAGAATTCGTGTTGAAAGTGAAGAGGCATCTTTTTGTTTGGTAAGTCGAGAAGATTTCTCAAGGGCTGTAAAGCGAGATGAAAAATTAAAAGAATATGTTGAGGCATACTATCGTGAGAATCTACAAAGAGCTCTATATCGCCAAAAATGTATGACAATGAATGGAAAGAGTGGCGCTATCTATGCCTTTCTTTATAATTTGATTTCTTTGTTTGGAAAAGAAAACGAGGAAGGTATATTGATTGATATGCAGGTCACAAATGATGATATTGCAGGATTCTGTGGTATTTCTACAAGAAACAGCGTCAACCGTATTTTGCGTGGATTAAGAGAAGAGAATGTAATTCGTATAGTCGATAATAAGATTTTAATTTTGAATGCAGATTATTTAAAGCCATATGCAGACTAAAAGGGTGATATCTCACCCTTTTCATTTCGCTAATTTTTCTTTTAATAGTTCCATAGTGATTGGTTTTGCGATATGTCCATCCATACCTGCTTTTAGGCATTCTTGAATATCACTTTCAAATGCATTGGCACTCATCGCAAGAATATGTACGCTTTTCGCATCTCTTCGTGGCAAAACACGAATTTCTCGAGTGGCTTCAAGACCGTTTTTAATTGGCATCATAATATCCATAAAAATATAATCAAAAGTGTAAAGCTCAGATTTTTTGAATTGATCAATGGCTTCTTGTCCATTTCGAGTAGTTGATACATCAAGCCCTAGATCTTGTAACAAATGGGTTTGGATCTATTTGTAAAGGAAGAATTATCCTAAAGGTTGTACCAACATTTTCTTTACTTTCCATTTGTATCGTACCATGCACCTTTCTAAGGACATTATACTCGATTGTAAAACGAAAAAAGAGCTGATCGGGTAAATCAGCTCAAGAAATAGGAAACGCTGGATAAGCGGTAAAAGGGTAATTTGATTATCCAGCATAGCCTAGTATATCACTATGAATTGAAAATGCAAGGAGATTGAACATATTTTCTGTATCACTAGTTTTTAATATTGATTTGTATTATACTTGAGATAGATTCCGTATCGGAATTTATTTTTTTTGGAGGAAATATGAAAATTATTGTAGTTGGCGATGGGAAAGTTGGCTTTGCGACTGCGAAACAATTGAATCAAGAGGGTCATGATATTACAGTGGTTGAAAATAAAGCGAATGTATTATCGAGTACAATGAATCAACTAGATATTGTTGGTGTGCAAGGAAATGGGGCTAGTTTAGACACATTGTTGGAAGCACGTGTACCTTCGAGTGATTTGTTGATTGCGGCTACATCAACGGATGAAGTGAATATTATTTGTTGTTTATTGGCAAAAAAATTGGGAGCTAGACATACCATTGCTCGTATTCGTAATCCAGAATACAATAATACAGTTCGTTTGATTAAAGATGAATTGGGATTGAGTATGAGTATCAATCCAGAGCAGGCGGCGGCTCGTGAAATTTTGCGTGCAATTCGTTTCTCAAATTCCATTAAAGTATCGTCTTTTGCGAAGGGAAGAATTGAACTTGCTGAAGTTAAGGTAACAGAAAATTCCCCACTTATAAATATGCGTGTGGTTGATATCAATCGTCGTTTTAAGACGGAAGTATTGTTTGTGACGATTTTGCGTGATGGTGAAGTCATCATTCCAAATGGAAATACGGTGATTTATGCAAATGATCGTCTTACATTAACGGGTTCAACAACGCAATTAGAGCGTTTCTTTATTAAGATTGGTATTTTAAGTGATCGTACAGTCAATGAGGTTATGATTGTTGGTGGTGGTCGTATCACATATTATTTGACGAGCATGTTACTTGAATTGGGTATGGCCGTTAAAATTATTGAGTTGAATAAAGAGAAGTGTATCAACTTGGTTGAAAAATTCCCACAGGCAACAGTGATTCATGGAGATGGAACGGATCACGAATTATTATTGAGTGAATCATTAGAGGAAATGGATGCCTTTATCGCTCTTACAGATAATGATGAGGAGAATGTCATTATTTCCATGTTTGCCCAAAGTCATGGTGTTACGCATGTGCTTCCTAAGGTAAATCGTGTTTCTTTAGGTTTCTTGTTGGAAAAGCTGGGTCTTGAAAATTCAATTACGCCTAAGTTTATTACCGCAAACCAAATCGTGCAGTATGTTCGTGCTATGCAGAATACGGTTGGATCAAACGTTGAATCTTTGATTAAGCTCGTGGATGACAAGGTAGAGGCTTTAGAATTTAGAGTGCGTGACAATTGTCGTTTTATTGATGTGCCAATTAAGGATCTAAATATTCGTAAGGGTATTATCATTGCGTATGTAACACATAAAGGTGTTTCTAAAGTAGCAACGGGTGATATGCGTATTCAACTATCGGATACGGTTATTATTATTAGTAAGGTTGCAGGGTTGAGGGATATCAATGATTTACTATCTTAAGCATAATATACATAAACTCAACTGGACTATGATTGGTAACGTATTGGGTATGGTGCTTATTGCGCAAGCCTGTTTAATGGTGTTGCCGGTCATTGTGGATTTGATTTATCAAGAAGGATTATATGATTCTTACTTGATCGTAATTGGGATTTGTTTGGTTTTAGGATATGGTTTAACGCGTAAAAAGTCGAGAACGAATTCTTATTTTGCCAAAGATGGAATGCTTGCGGTAGGTCTTGCCTGGATCGTTGTTTCTTTCTTTGGTGGATTACCATTCTATTTGTCGGGTGAAATTCCTTCTTTTGTGGATTGTTTCTTTGAAGCGGTGTCTGGATTTACAACGACAGGTTCAAGTATTTTAACGGAAGTTGAGAATTTGAAGCATGCCACACTCTTCTGGCGTAGCTTTACACACTGGATTGGTGGTATGGGTATCTTGGTTTTCATTTTGGCCTTACTTCCAAAGTCAAATGATCGTGATATGCATATCATGCGTGCGGAAGCGCCTGGTCCTACCATTGGTAAATTAGTACCTCGTATGCGTCAGTCCGCTATGATTTTATATACCATGTATATGGGATTGACTATCATTCAGGTCATTTTACTATTGATTGGCAAGATGCCATTGTTTGATGCGTTGTGTAATACGTTTGGTACGGCGGGTACCGGTGGTTTTGCGATTAAAAACACGAGTATTGGTGCCTACAACAATGCGTATTATGAAGTAATCATTACGATTTTCATGATTTTATTTGGTGTGAACTTTAATATGTACTACTTTTTATTAATCAAAGATTTCAAACAAGTCTTTAAAAATGAAGAGTTGCGTACATATTTAGGTATTATTCTATTCTCAATTATTTGTATCACATTGAATATTTTATCCATGTATAATTTTGATGTATTCAAATCCATTCGTTTGGCAAGTTTTCAAGTGGGTTCAATTATAACGACAACCGGATATTCGAGTTGTGATTATAGTGTCTGGCCACAATTTAGTAAGATGATCCTCTTCTTATTAACAGTCTGTGGTGCGAGTGCTGGTTCGACTGGTGGTGGTGTTAAGGTCAGTCGTCTTTTGATTATTGTAAAGAAAATCAAATTGGATATTCAAAAGTTACTACATCCACAAAAAGTAGAGGCCATCACAATGGATGGTAAAGTAGTGGATACAGAAGTAGTCAATCAGATTATGGCGTATTTTTGTAGTTTCATTATTATTGTCGGTGTCTTGTTGTTCTTGGTTTCATTTAATAACTTTGATTTTGAGACAACGGTTACATCGGTAATGACTTGTATTGGCAATGTAGGTCCTGGATATGGTCTTTGTGGTCCAATGGGAAACTTTTCCATGTTCTCGGATTTTTCGAAGATTGTCTTATCTTTTGCGATGTTGATTGGTCGTTTGGAAATCTATCCAATTATCATTTTCTTGGCTCCAATTTTAAATATTCGTAGTGTATCTAAGAATATTCATAGTCGTAAAAAGCGTAGAAGCAATTAAGGTACTTTATGTACCTTTTTTATTTGCACTTTTTAGTACAATTTGTACTTTTTAATTGAGTGTAAACGCATACATCTAACTTAAACGTAATTTATGTTACTATATAGTCAAATTAGTTTACTTTTATTTAATAGGAATATAACCATAGTTTTTAGTGGATTGAAATAGGGTTGAGAGTTTGATAGAGTTAGTACTATTAGGGGAATGGCTATGAAGATAATAGATAATGATTTGGCAATTCAAGAAGTGTGTGGGCGTATTGGTGGATATCATCGGTGTTCATTGGAGGATGGATATCCCTTTTTATATGTGAGTTTAAAATTTCAAGAGATTTTTGGTTGGTCAAAAGAAGAGATTGAAACTCGATTTGATAATAAATTAATGAATATGGTGCATCCAGAGGATAGAGAGATAGATTTATTCAATTCTGTTTTTCGTTTGTTAGGAAAAGATGGATATCACTATGTAAGTGAGAGTGTAGAGAAAGAGGGAAATTCTATACTGCATGGACATATTTCGGATGTAACGGAATTTATTCGTGAAAAAGAACAGAATAATATCTTATCGGCTTTGACTATGGATTATACTTCTTTAGTGCTTTGTGACTTGAAACAAGATACGGTTGAGGTTATTAAGCAGGATGCGAGTTGTGCAGAAATGAATTGGCATAGTTATAGTGAGAGTTTAAATTATTTCTATGATAATGTACTGATGAAGGATTCTTGTCCAAATTATATGGATATTTTATCAAATGGGTCTTTAATGCGTACATTAAAGGAACAGGGTTCTTTAGAATGGCATTTTCAAATTGTTCCGGATGAGAATGGAATTTCGAATTTGGGGGCAAGGGCAGTATTTCTATATGAGGATTTGAATCATTTTAAGATTATAATGGGTTTTCGTCCAATTGATGAAATTGTAAAGAGGGAAAAAGTATTAGAACTTCAAAGAGAGATTATTGAGGGTCTTGGTAAAGAATATTTTTCCGTATTATTGTTGGAGTTGGATAGTGGTCAAATCTTTTCATATCGTGAAGTCGGTGAGAATGGTAAGCGTATTGCGGATTTTTGTCGTAAATATGAAAATCAGTGGTGTGCATTATTGCCAGCTTATGCCGATGAGATTGTGACGGATGAAAGTCGTGAAAATTTCTTAGATCAGCTTTCGTTAGATGCGTTATGTTCAAATCAAGATGATTTTTCAATGACCTATGAATTTAAAATGGGTGATCGTATTCTTTATCATCAGACACGTATTGCGTATGTTTATAAAAAGGATCGTAGTCGTGTGGCGGTGATTGGTACAAGAAACATTGATGATTTGATCAAGAAGGAACGTATGCAGGAGGCGAAATTAAAAGAGGCGTATATTGTGGCGGAAGAGGCGAATAAGGCGAAAACGGATTTCTTAAACAATATGTCGCATGATATTCGTACGCCTATGAATGTGATTCTTGGCTACAATGAGTTGATGAAGCAGTACTTGACAGATCCAATCCTGGTGGATTATCAAAATAAGATTGAGCAGAGTGGTAAGTTATTACTTTCAATCATTAATAATGTGCTGGATATGGCGCGTATTGAGAGTGGTAAGATGGTTGTCGAAGAAAGAGCCGAGCAAATCGGACTTGTAGTCGAAGAAATCGAGAACGTATTCGAGTCAAGTGCACAAGAAAAGAATATCGTATTTACAACGAGTGTGGATGTTGATCATTCACATGTGTTGTGTGATGGTTTTAAGATTCGTGAAATCTTAATGAATCTAGTGGGGAATGCGTTTAAGTATACGCCTGAGGGTGGTCACATTGCGATTGATGTAAAGGAACTGAATTGTACAAGATCTGGTTATGTTAGAATTCAAACGCAAATCAAAGATACGGGTGTTGGTATGAGTGAAGACTATCTTCCAACTTTATTTGATTCTTTTTCTAGAGAATACAATACAACGATTGGAAAAGTGTCGGGTACAGGTTTAGGTATGTCGATTGTCAAAAAACTTGTGGATATGATGGATGGAGAGATTTGTGTCAAGAGTAAGCTGGGTGAGGGTACTTGTTTCACTCTTACTTTTGAGCATAGAATATCGGATGAGGATTCTATAGAATTGAATCAAGAATTGGATGTTCTGGATGAAAAATCCATCTTAGAAGGTAAGCATGTATTACTTGTGGAAGATAATGATTTAAATGCCGAGATTGCGATGGCCATACTTGAACAGAGTGGTTTAATATTGGATCGTGTTGAGGATGGTTTAGCTTGTATAAATCAGTTGTCTGAAGTGGATGCAGATTTGTATGATTTGATTTTGATGGATATTCAAATGCCAAATATGAATGGGTATGAGGCGACTAGAAGAATTCGTCAATTTGAGAATGTAAAAAAGGCAAGTATTCCAATTCTAGCTATGACGGCCAATGCGTTTGAGGAAGATAAGAAAATGGCAATGGAAGCAGGTATGAATGGGCATATTTCTAAGCCAATTGATGTGAATGTATTGGAAAAGCAGATCATAAACATATTCAAAAAAGTGTCTTAATTGACACTTTTTTCTATACAAGGGATATATTTGCGGTTTATAATGTGGGTAGTTCGATGCAAAGGAGTGGTAATATATATGAGATTTTTTGATTACATTGATACTATCGAAAAGCCTACAATTGAGAATATTCGAGTTATATATAAGGCTGTAAATGAGAAGTATGATGATCTCATAGACATGGCACTGGAGCCGAATAGTAAGAATTATAAAAAGTGGGTTCAGAATATGGAATGTTTAAAAAAGTCTGAAAACATGATGATTGATTGTATTGGCAAAAAGCAGATTACAGATACAGAGTGGTTAGAACTTATGTATAATATTTATCGTTATCAAGTTAAATATGGTGGTTTAAAATACCTTACAATTGAATTATAGGGAAGAACAGGGTTCGTAATGAGTCCTGTTTTTCTTTTGTACATTTTAACAATTCTGTTGCACTTTTTAATTGATTTTATTTCGGGGGGTGGTGGGGACACATATATAACCAAAAAGTAAAATATGTAAGTAAATACATAGGATATACAATATTTAACACAAAATAAATATAACCATTGTAATTTAGGTATTTGAAAAATGATTGTAAGGCGCGTAATATGTAGATTACCAAAAGTTAGTGAATCTTAAAATGTTTGATAGGTAAGGGGTATTTGATGTATTTATGAATACACTATTGATAATTTGTGCAATATTTTTTTACTAAAGTGGTTTACAAGTTTACAAGGTAGACTTTTTTTTGCTAACTTGAAGTAAGCACTACCAATAAATATAGGGGTTAGATATGGAGAAGAAAGATTTAAAGCATTTGAGTCGTAGTGAGTTGGTGGATGTCATTTGCGAGATGAAAAAGGATACTACAAATTCAAATGATTTAACAATGGAAGAAATAGAATCGGAGCAGAAGCGATTAAAGGATAGGGCTGTATATCGTAAAACTTTAAAAGGGACGGTTGGTATATTGGTTGTAGTAGCTGCCATTTCTGTTTTAGTAGCTACATTATGGATGCCTGTATTATCTATTTATGGCTATAGTATGTCTCCTACTTTAGAACAGGGTCAGTATGTTGTTTCTGTAAAGAATACAGAATTAAAGTCGGGAGATATTGTAGCTTTTTGGCAAGGAAATAAGTTGTTGGTAAAACGTGTTATTGCAGGTCCTGGTCAATGGGTAGATATTGATGTGAATGGCAATGTGAGTGTGGATGGTAAAGCGTTGGATGAAAAGTATCTTAATGAAAAAGCTTTAGGAAATTGTGATATTGATTTACCACACCAGGTGTCTGAATCGCATTGGTTTTTAATGGGTGATAATAGGGATACTTCTATAGATTCTAGAAGTAGAGTGATTGGAGATATTTCGAAAGAACAAATAGAGGGGCAGATTATTTTTAGAATTTGGCCTTTTGATCAAATAGGAAGTGTAAAGTAGGTGAGAGAGTATGGTTTCGGAATATATAAAAAAACTACTTAAGGATAAAGCAAGGTTAAAGAAATGGAAAAGGATTACTTTAGCCCTTTCTTGCGTGGTTGTTTTTTGCGTGGTCTATGCACTAACTCTTCCTGCCATTACTTTAGAGGGGAAGACCATTTGTGGGATGGAAGAACATACTCATACTGAAGAGTGTTATCAAGATGACAAGTTAATTTGTGATAAAGAAGAACATCAACATACTGAAGATTGTTACGAAAAAGAAGAACAGCCTGTAAAGAATGAAGTATTGAATGAGCCTGAAGAAACTGTGCAGCCGGATACACAAATAACATCTCAGGAAGAAGAGAATACGAAACCAGATACAACAGAACCTAGTGATGAAGTAGAAACAGTTGCAGAACCAGAAGAAAGTAAACAGGATGAGAGTAATGAAGAAGAACAACAACAGGAATCAACTCAAGTTACTTCAGAAGGTTTTGATTTAACTAGTGATGCAAATAAAATCAGTTCTATCGATTGGTATTATATAAAAGATGGTCATGAAACTAAGATTGATGTGGCTGGTAATACAGAAATTCCTGGTGATGCTTCAATAAAAATAAGTGTTAGTTATCAAGGGATACAGATTGACTATTTAAAAACAAATTATAATCGTACATTATTATTTGATTTACCAGATATTCTTAGAAATGCAGTGGCACAAGGCAGTGTTATGTCAGGATCAACGAAAGTTGGCGATGTAACTGTAGATAATAGAAAAATAAAGGTTCAATTTAATGAAGATTATTTAAATGGCTTAATAAGCGACGGAAAGACAACAATTGATGGTGATTTCTATGTTACTGGAGAGGCTAATTTAAGCAATATACCTAATGAAGGAAAAATAACGATTAGCATAGCAGGAAAAGAGTATACATTGAATTTTGGTGAGAATCCAATTGCACATTATGGAAAAGTAGATGTAAAGAAATCTTGTGAAAAAATAGATCCAAATAGTGATTATATTAAATATACAATTACGGTGAATACTGGTGAAGATGGTTGCCCTGATGTGAAAGTGGTTGATACTTTTTCAACTAATTCTGATTTGATTAGTTATATAAATATAAACAAGACAAACACAAATCTTAAAGGTAAAGATGAAGTGAATCAACAGGATCCTTATGAAATTGTTGAACCAGGCAAAACTCATGGAAGCATATATCTAGGATCAACTTCAAGTAAAAGTAATCCTATACCTCTAGAAAATACAAAGAATGATAATGAAATTGGAAGTCTTGTTTGGGATATAGGGAAAATGTCAGCAAATGAAACACGTACTTTAACTTATTTTGCGAAGTTAAAAGATGGTGTTGCGTTGAATGGTAAAACTATCAATAATCAGGCCATAGTATATTCAAATACTATCAAGCGTGTTTATAGTGATAATAAGTTTACTCCAAATGTAGATTATGATATGAGTAAAGAAAGAGTAGGTTCTGTTGTTAGACAAGATGATGGATCTTATAAGATAGATTATAAATTGTATTTTAAATTGAAAGAAAACAATAGTAATTATCCAATAAAAGATTTTGAAATGTATGATTTTCTTGATTATTATAAAGATTTTTTTACAGATGAAAATATAAGAGAATATGTGACTTATGATCTTAATTCAGTCAAGTTGTTTAAAAATAATGTGAGCGAAGATGCATTTAAGGTTTCTTGGGCAAAAAATAAAGATGATTATAAAGCAAATTGGAACGTTGAAGTAGATGGAAAACCAACGCGTTTCAAAATTACAGGAACAGACAATAGTCCAATTGTTTTAAATCCAGGGGATACTATTTATGCGACTTATAGTGTAATAGTAACTCCAGAAGCTTTTGCGAAAATTCAAAATAACTCAGTTGCAGTAAAAAATAGATATCTTGTAAAGGCATCAAACACTAATAATAGAGCTGATGATTGGGCGTTAGATAAGTTTTGGCATATTGAGAATATCAATACGTACAAATGGGATGCAAAGTCAGTTGGAAGTGCTACAGCAAAAGACACCACTATACAAATGTCTGGAAACAAGTATATAAAAAACAATGGTAAATATAATGTCGATAATTCAACTGAGAATACATTTAAAGTGCCTAAAGGTAGTTATCCATATACAGTAATGGTAAATGATACATTAGGTGATTGGGATGCGACAAGTGTACAAATGACTGATAACTTAAATTCGAATAAGATGCAGTATGTAGGTTATGTAAAAATTGAAGCTTTAGAAGTAAAACAAAATGGTTCTAGTCTAGCTTCAACAGGAGATTATGAGAAAACTAATACATTGGATCGTACGTATGAATCAAAAGGTGTCAAATGGGTAAAAATTGATGGAGATACAAGTTTTACATTAAAGCCAAGTGATTTAGGTTGGGAAAATAATAAATATGCATATAGATTTACTTATTATGCAAAACCAGTAAATCAAGATTCTTATGGTAATTCAAAAGTAACAAATACATTTACTTTAAAAGGTAATGTTGTTGGAAGAAATGGTAAATCGTTTAAGATTTCAAATATTTCTTCAAATAAGGAAGTTACAATTACAGGTAATTATCAGATGAACGTGAAAAAATCATCTTGGTATTATGAGAGCCCGAAAGTTAATAGTGGAAATTGGGCAAAAGGAAAAATTTATTGGGTTGTAGAAGTTAGTGGAACTGCAATAAAAAAAGATACTATCTTTAAAGATACAATATCAAAAGATAAGACAATTTCTTACTTGTATGATGATTCATTGGTTGGTATTTACAAAGGTAATTTACCTGACAATAAAACAATAACAAGTTTTAAAGATTTGGAAGAGTTAAATACTACAAGTGGTTTAATTGATGTAAAAGGCGAGTTCTCTAATCTTAAGGTTACAAATAATTCTGAGTTAAGTATTACCGCAAATAAGAATATAGAACTTAAAGATAAAAAGTTGTATATGATTATTGCCACAGAACCTTCTTCATTGCCAACAGATTATAGAGACTACAATGAATATGAAAATCAAATTAGTACAAATGATGATGGTGAAAATGATATTAGTTGGGGTTCAGCAACAAAAACACTGTGTGGAGGTGCAGATATTCTAAAAGAGTTAGGACAAACCTTCACATATGATGGAAGTACGCTAACTAATATTGAACCAGGAAGAGATCAAGGAGATACGACAAAGATATTTAAGGATGGATTATCTGATACTGGACCTGGATTATATGCTTCTTGGGTATTTAAATTAAATTATGCTGGTGAGCTATCAGGAACATATCGTGTATTAGAAAAAATCCCTGAAGGTATGGATTTGGCGTATATACGTGTTAAATGGACCGGAACTAAGCAAGGTACAATTCTATCGAAGGAAATCACAAATCTTGGTTCTGAATGGACGATGAAACAAACGAAAGATGCTCCAACAGATAATAATGGTCGAACAGAGACAACAATATATTATGTTAATGGAAATCAAGCTCTTATTGAATTGGGTGATTTTATAGCTGGACAAGTAAGAGATGATTATTCTGTGGATGTGCAGGTAGTTTGTAAAGTAAAAGATTCCGACGTGTTACATGGAATAGAAAAAACATTCACAAACGAAGTTGAATTACAAACAGCAGATGGACAAAAGATGAATAATGCGACTTCATCCGCATCTTTGAAGGGGCAGAATCTTGAAAAGTCGATGACGTTAAATCAGCCAGCTAACGAAAAAGTAAAATTCACAATTAAGGCGAATCCTCTTGGGCAGGAGATTCCTGTTAGTGAAGGGGCAACATTAAAGCTTGTAGATAAGTTGAGTAATTCGTTGCTTTTAGATACGAAATCAATAAAAGCTATTGATAAAGATGGTGCTGCAGTAGTTATTAAATCTGTATTAAAAGATGACAATACGCTAGAAATTGAGATACCTAATGACAAGGTAATTACGATTACTTATGAAGCAACAGTGAATGCACCACCAGGACAAAAGGTAGATTTTTCTAATGAAGCTTATTGGGAAGGATATACTCCTTCAACTGGTGTTAAAGTTGAACAAAAAGGGCATTCATATTCGGCAGGTGGAACTGTATCTAGTGGTAATAATATCAAGTTGAATATTCTAAAAAAAGATCAATATGATTTATCCACTTCATTATCTGGTGCTGAATTTACAATGGTTGAATGTAAACGATTGGACGATGGCACAATAAATCCAATAAATAATACTTTTAATTGGTCTGGAACGACAGATGCTAATGGAACTTTAAGTTTTGGTAGTGGTTCAGCAACTGATCATGTAATGAAATATAACACTATTTATAAAGTGACAGAAACAAAAGCACCAACTGGTTATGTTAATAGTAATCAAGAATTGTACATAATGGTACCAAGGGTTGAGTCTGGAAAAAATGATTATTCAGATTATGTTAAAACATGTATTCAGGATGATCGAATAAAAGTGCAGTATCAAGAAACATATGTTTTAACTGTATTGAACCATAAGGGTGAGATTACTGTTGAAAAGAAGTTTAAAAATCCTGGTAATTACGATATGAATCCAGTAACAGGAACATATCATTTTGGTTTATATGAAAATAAAGACGGTACAGAGAAGCTACTTCAAACAATATCGATTCAATATGATGAAGGTTCAACAGATACCAAGAGTGAAAAGTTTATTAATCTAGATTTGGGTAAAACTTATTACGTTTATGAATTAGATGATCAAAACAATCCAATTAAAGATTCTGGTGTTCATGTCATTAATAGATTGGAATACATTACATCTTATAGTAATAATAAAGCAGTACAAAACGGGGATACGGTAACCGTGACAAATCAAAGCCGTGTTAAACAACTTCCTTCTACTGGTAGTTATGGAACTCTGATTTACAGAATATCAGGTGCAATGTTGGTATTAGCAAGCTTGATAGTTCTGACGAATATAAATAAAAAGAATCATTTAAATGACAAATCAAAGAATAGGAGAAAGAAATGAAGCTAATTAAGAAAATTGTTGCCATTGTGTTTGCGTTCATGATGGTAGTATCAATGAGTTGTAACGTAAAAGCTGATGAAGGAACATCATCAACGACAAAAGGAACAATTACTATTAGTAATGCGATTCCTGGACAGACATATAAGATTTATAAGATTTTAGATTTAGAGAGTTATAGCACTAATGTGGTGAAGGGAGAAGAAAAAGGTAATTTTGCATATAAACCTTCATCAGAATGGGCAAATTTTATAAAAGGAGAAAATGTTAAGGATAAATATTTTACTTTTGATGGTGAATACGTTTCATGGAAAGAAAATGCTAGTGTTGAAGAATTTGCAAAACAAGCAATTCTATATGCTAATAAAAAAAATCAAGTTATCACAGCTAATGATACGAAGACTGTACCTGCTGCTAGCGCTGGACAGACTACATCAACTTTAACTTTTGAAGTACCATCTCTTGGATATTATCTAGTTGATTCCAGTGTTGGTACTTTATGTAGTCTAGATACTACAAAACCTGCTGCAACTATTCAAGAAAAGAATGGTGTTCCTTCAGTTGACAAAATTATTACTTCTGGCGGAGTTGTTTCTGCTGATGGAAAGTCTAACTCTGCTAGCATTGGTGATAAAGTATATTTTAAAACAACAATTACTGCACAACCAGGAGCTCAAAACTATGTACTACATGATAAAATGGCAGAAGGATTAACTTTAAAGAACGATAGTATTGTTGTAAAAAAAGGTGAATCACCTGTTGCAACTTCAGATTATACTTTAAAAACATCTGACTTTACTGATGGCTGTACATTTGAAATAGTATTTGGACAAACATTCTGTGATGACTTACAAAAAGATGAGAAAATCACTGTTACATATTCTGCAACATTAAATGGAAATGCAGTAATTGCAGGAGAAGGTAACAAGAATGAAACTAAGCTAAAATATGGTGATAGTCAAGAAACTCAGCCAAGTGTTACTAACACAAAAACATTTGAAATGAAAGTATTTAAATTCTATAAAGATAAAAATGATTCAAATACTGAAAAAGGACTTGATGGTGCAGTATTTACGTTAAGTAAAAATCAAAATGGATCAGATCCAATTAATTTAATTGATAAAAGTTCAAATGTATATCGTGTTGCTAAAAAAGGTGAGGCAGGAACAGTCACAACTATTACTTCACCTAAATCTGGTAAATTTACAATCCAAGGTTTAGGCGCTGGTACTTACTATTTGACAGAGACTAAACAACCTGATGGATATAATAAATTAAGTGGTCCAGTAACTGTAGTCATTGATAAAGATGGCCAAGTTAAAGTTAAAAACGGAGATGCTTATGATGAAGTTACTCAAGTCAAAGTAGAGAATAAATCAGGAACAGTATTACCATCTACAGGTGGTGCTGGTACTACAATGATCTATCTAGTAGGTGCTGTACTCGTATTGGGTTCTGGTGTTGTATTGGCTACAAAGAGAAGAGTTAAGAATAAATAGTAATTGTTTTATGATTAATGATAGGGAGAGGGTTGTAAGATGAGAAAACATATTTCAACTATAATTGCGATACTTGTTTTTATTACGGGCCTTTCCTTATTGTTGTATCCAACGGTGAGTAATTATTGGAATTCTAAACATCAAACGGCTGTTGTTGCTAATTATTCGGATACTTTAGCTAAGATGGATGATGAGGATAAGCAGGCTGCGATAGATTCGGCTATTTCCTATAATTCAGGGTTGGTTTCTAATAGTGGTCGTTTTACTCCAAGTGATTCAGATCTTAGCTTATATAAAAGTCTATTAAATGCAGATGGTACGGGTATGATGGGATATATCACGATACCTGAGATTCGTTGTAAGCTAGCTATTTATCATAGTGTGGATGATTCTGTATTACAGGTGGGTGTTGGTCATTTAGAGGGTTCTTCTCTTCCTGTTGGTGGTAGTAGCACGCATTGTGTTATTTCTGGTCATAGAGGGCTTCCGAGTGCTCGTTTGTTTACGGATATTGATCGTCTTGAAAAGGGGGATTTATTTTATCTGCATGTGTATGGCAAGGTTTTGGCGTATGAGGTGGATAAGATTTCGGTTGTAGAGCCTGAGGATTATGGTCCTTTAGAAATTGAAGAAGGTAAAGATTTTTGTACGTTACTTACGTGTACGCCATATGGTATTAATACGCAGCGTTTGATGGTTCGTGGTCATCGTGTGGTGGATAGTTTGTATGATGAATCGAATATTACTTCAGATGCAGCTAGGGTGGATACTTTAGTGGTGGCTTCTTGTGTTGGTGTTGTATTATTGTTGGTTGGTATTATTGTTTCGAAGATATGGAGGTTAAGAGGGCATGAAAAAAATAATTCGTAGTGTATTGTGTATATTTCTTTTTGTTCTTGTATGTACTCCTGTTTTCGCAAGTGATTATTCGAGTTTAACAGTGACTTGTCCAGCTTCGGATATAGATGTTCGTTTATATCGTGTGGCGGATGCGGATTATAATTTGATCGGTGCTTTTAAATCCTATTCAGTTTCAAAGGATTGGAATATTCTTGGCGATTATATTGATCGTGACAATATTGAATGGGATGATGAAGTTAAGTCAGATTCAGATGGTAAGGCTTTATTTTCTCATTTAACTAAAGGTGTTTATTTAGTGAAGGCTTTAGATAATGCGGATTATACAATGTCGGTTTCTGTTGTTTATGTGGATAAAGATTGTGATGTTGAATTAAAGTATGAGCCTAGAGTTGAAACGACTTCTTTGCGTGTTCAAAAAGTATGGAAGGATGACGACAAGAAGAATCGTCCAAGTTTTATTGGTGTAGATTTACTTGGGGATGGTAAAGTCGTAGATCATCAGGTATTAAGTGAAGAAAATCATTGGACATATGCTTGGAATGATTTGTCGGGTGATATGAGGTGGAGTTGTGTTGAGACAAGTGTTCCTTCTGGATATAATGTAAGTTCTTATCGAGAAGGGAATCATATTGTGTTAAAGAATAGTTTGAATAAGATTGTGGACTCTAAGAAATCAGAATCAAATCTTCCTTTGACGGGTCAATTGTGGTGGCCAGTACCTGTATTATTGTTTGTGGGACTTGGATGTATATGCGTAAGCAAGTTCTAAAGTATATTGGCTGTATCTGTATTGTACTAGCCTTGGGACTCGCCTTGTTTAATGTGTATGATACATTTCGGGCTAAAAAAAGTGAGGAAGATATATTGGCTGCCTATAATTTGAAGAATGATTTGGATCCAGATATATGGATTGATCCAGATATGGATATGCCTGAAGTAGAACTGGACGGTTTATCTTGTATTGGAACGATTGAGATTCCTTCTTTGGACATTAAGCTTCCTGTTACGAGTGAGTTTACGTATGATTTGATGAAATTTGCGCCTTGTCGATATTCGGGTAGTGTATATAAGGGGAATATGGTGATTGCGGCACATAATTCTTGGTTTCATTTTGGAAGAATTCATAGTTTAGATCCGGGTAGTAAGGTCGTATTTACGGATGCACTTGGAAATCAATTTGTGTATCATGTTGCAGTGGTTGAGTCTTTAACGCCGGATAGTGTTGAGGATATGACTTCTTCGGAGTATCCTTTGACTTTATTTACGTGTACTTTGGATGCGAAAAATAGAGTTACAGTTCGTTGTAAATAAAAAAGAGAAATCGATGTTGATTTCTCTTTTAATTTAATTTATCTTGTACGATTTTCTTTACCATTGGATAGGCGACTAACGCAATCACAATACCTGCAGCTCCTTGGACTACGTTGGCTGGAATTTCACTTGCGGCTACGATCCAGCTTCCTTTTAATATGTATTTGGCAATGAAGTATCCAAAGACCATAATGACAGATCCTAATACGTAGCTTGAGATTTGTTTCGGTTTAGAGTAGTTTTTCATAAGTAGGGATACTACGATTCCTTCTAGTCCTTTGATGATTAGGGTAAAGAAGAAGTAGTGGCCGTATCCTCCGGCTACATCGGCTAGTGCGCTTCCTAAGCCTCCAATCAAGAAGCTTTCAAATGGATTTAAAAAGCTTGCGAATAATAGGATGAATCCGTCTCCTAGGTTGAAGTATCCGTCTAATGCGTTTGGTACTTTGATGAACATGGTTGCGACAAATACAAGTGCCATGCCAAGTCCTGTTAATACGATTTCATAGGTTTGTTTGTTTTTCATCATCATTTCCTTCTTTCTTACAACTTAATGACTATTATACTTGTTTCTGTATTTAAAAAAATATACAATTGTAAAAAATAAATAGGGGACAGTTGCATGAAGAAATATCAGGTAATATATGACATGTATAGGGAGTCGATTCTTTCTGGAATTTTAAAGTATGGGGATCGTGTGGATTCGATTCGTGAATGTGTAAAGAAGATGAATGTGTCTAAGACTACGGTGGAAAATGCATATAATAAATTGGTGTTGGATGGATTTATTTCGAGTCAAGAAAAAGTGGGGTATGTGGTGAGTATGAATCCGGAGCGTATCTTACTGCATCAGGAAATCTTGGATTATTCTTCGAGTCACAAAGAAAAATCGTATGATTATGATTTTCGGATTCAGTCGGTTTCTTTTGATTCGTTTGAAACGACGATTTGGAAACGATATATGAAGGGTGTTTTGAATGATAAGCGTTTGATGTCAAGTTATGGTTTAGCACAGGGTGAGTATGGATTAAGACAGGCTCTATGTAAGTATGTGTATCAGAATCGGAATATTTTGTGTTTTCCTGAGCAGATGGTGATTGGTTCAAACTATCAGTCTTTGTTGTATATATTTTGTGGGATGTTGGATAAGTCAAAGGTGATTGGTTTAAGTATTTTAGTGGATGATCAGGCGAAGCAGGTGTTTTTGTCGTATGGTTTTCATGTTGAATATTTAAATCCAAATTCTTTTGTGAAGGATATTCAAAGGTTGAATGTGGATGTTGTCTATGTGAATACGACTTGTTTTACGTCGGATAGGCAGTCTATGAGTGAAAGTGTTCGTGAGGAATTGGTTTCTTTAGAGAATGTTTTGATTCTTGAGGATGATTATAATGGGGAGCTAGTGTATGCTTCTAAGATCAAGACTTCGTTGTGTTCGAAAAGTAAGAATGTGATTTATTTTTCTTCGTTTTCAAGACTGTTATTACCGAGTCTTCGTATTGGGTATATGATTTTAAATGAGGAGTATATGCGTAAGTATAGTGCTTCTTATTTTGGTCCAACGACAAGTAAAATTGAGCAGGTGGCTTTTACGCAGTATATTGTGGATGGGTATTTGCAGAAGCATTTAAGAAAGCTTGTTCGTGAGTATAAGGAGAAGCATTTGTATTTAAAGAAATTGATTGATACGCATATGGGTTGTTCGTATATTTTGGATGAGACGTATATGGCGTATTGGTTAAATTTGGATGTGGATGTATCGCACTTTAGGGATATGTGTGAATCGAATAGTGTCGCAATTAGTATTTTAAATGGGCGTGTAGGATTGTCTTTTGCGAGTATGAGCAAAGAATTGATGTTAGATGGTGTGATTCGTCTTGCAGAAATATGGAAAGAGTGTTAAAATTTTATCGATTCGACAGTGAAGAAGATAAGTAGGATTAAAAGTTCTTGTGTATAGAGAGAGGGCGTTTGGTGAAAGCTCTTCGAGTCTTTTAGTTTGAAGCTACTTTGGAGTTGAAACGTAGTCGGCGTTAACGAGTGAATTGAGGGCATTTTCTATTTTAGAAAATGAACTAGGATGGTACCGCGTAATTATACGTTCCTAGAAATAGGAGCGTTTTTTTATTGGAGGAAAGAAAAGATGAAACAATTAACTGGTAATCAGATTCGTCAGATGTTCTTGGATTATTTTAAATCTAAAGGGCATATGATTGAGCCGGGCGCAAGTTTGATTCCGCACAATGACCCAACATTATTATGGATCAATGCGGGTGTTGCGGCTTTGAAGAAATATTTTGATGGTAGTGAAAAACCGGCTTCAAATCGTATTGCGAATGCGCAGAAATCAATTCGTACAAATGATATTGAAAATGTAGGTCGTACGGCTCGTCACCACACTTTCTTTGAAATGTTAGGAAACTTCTCAATTGGAGATTATTTCAAGGATGAAGCTATCCAGTTTGCATGGGAATTTTTAACAAGCGAAGAATGGATGGGTATTGATAAGGACAGATTGTATGTGTCTGTATATACAGATGATGCGCGTGCTTATGAAGTATGGACTACAATTTGTGGTGTAGATCCTAGTCATATTTTAAAGACAGATGATAACTTCTGGGAAATTGGTAAGGGACCTGGTGGACCTGACAGTGAAATTTTCTTTGATCGTGGAGAAAAATATGATCCTGAGGGATTGGGAGAAAAATTATTCTTTGATGAAATGGAAAATGATCGTTATGTAGAAGTATGGAATGTCGTATTCTCTCAATATGATTGTGATCCAAGTATTGATCGTAAAGACTATAAGGAACTTCCTCAGAAGAACATTGATACAGGTATGGGTCTTGAGCGTTTGGTTGCCTTAGTTCAGGATGGAGAAACAAACTTCGATACGGATTTATTCTTGCCTATTATTCGTGCAACAGAAGCTATGGCGAAACATCCTTATGAAGGTGAATATAAGATGGCTTACCGTGTTATTGCGGACCACGTTCGTACAGTGACTTTTGCGTTGAGTGATGGTGCTAACTTCTCAAATAGTGGTCGTGGATATGTACTTCGTCGTGTACTTCGTCGTGCAGTTCGTTATGGTTTAAAATTAGGATTGGATGAACCATTCTTATATAAATTAGTTCCTGTTGTTGCAGATTTAATGCAGGATTTCTATCCATACTTACAGGAGCATGTTGCGTTTAACCAGAAGTTGATTAAGGTGGAAGAAGAAACTTTCAAGAAGACTTTAAAGGTTGGTCAGGCATTACTAGACGAAGAAATCAGCAAGGCTAAGGATGGTAAGCTTAGTGGTGAAGTTGTCTTTAAATTGTATGATACGTATGGATTCCCATTTGAATTAACACAAGAAATTGCCGAGGAAAGTGGAATTAGTGTAAGTCGTGATGAGTTTGATGCAGAAATGAACAAACAAAAAGAGCGTGCTCGTAATGCGCGTAATGTAAAGGATTCTTTTGCGTCTCAAAATGAAGAATTGATGAACTTCAATGAGCCAAGTGAATTTATTGGTTATGATCACTTAACTTGTGATGGTAAGATCATTGCGTTATTTAATGCTGAGGGTAAAATGGTTGATTCTTTAGAAGATGAAGGTATGATCATTTTAGATGAAACTTGTTTCTATGCCGAAAGTGGTGGACAGGTTGCCGATAAGGGAATGTTTACGGCTGATGGTGTAGAAGTAGAAGTATTAGATGTTCAAAAGACGCGTAATAAACAGCATATTCATACTGTTAAAATTAATAGTGGTGTATTAGAAAAGGGTATGTCTTTACATGGTGAAGTCAATGTCAAAGATCGTTTGGCAACTACAGCAAACCACTCTTGTACACACTTGTTGCAGTCGGCTTTAGTGAAGGTATTGGGTGATCATATTCACCAGGCTGGTTCTTATAATTGTCCTGAATATTTGCGTTTTGACTTTAATCACTATGAAAAGGTTACGGCTGAACAATTGGCTGAAGTTGAGCGTATTGTGAATGAATATATTAGTGCGGCATATCCAGTAACGAAAGAAGTAATGCCTATTGAAGAGGCTAAGAAGTCGGGTGCCACTGCATTATTTGATGAGAAGTATGGAGATACAGTTCGTGTTGTAACAATGGGTGATGTATCTAAGGAATTCTGTGCAGGATGTCATGTAGAAAACACAGCTCAGATTGGTCTATGCAAGATCATTAGTGAGGAAAGTATTGGTTCAGATTCTCGTCGTATTACGGCTAAGACTAAGTTTGCGGCTTATGAAGATTTTGCATCTGAACATGCAATGTTAGAAAATATTGCGGATAGTGCTAAACAAAAAGGTATTAAGAATATTGATACTAAGGTTGAGGCTGCTTATAAGACAATGCATGATATGCAAAAGGAAATTGATAACTTGAAAAACCAGATCTTTACATTGAAGTCTAAAGAATGGGCTACTGAGGCTAAAGATTTTGGAAAAGTCAATGTATTGATTAAATCCGTTTCTGGAATGGATGCAGGAGCATTAAAGGATATTGTTTCTAACTTAAAGGCTAGTGATGGCAAGATGGTTGTATTCTTCGTTAACACAAATGGAGAAAAGGTTGTCTTTGTATCTGGTGCAGGTAAAGAGGCTGTTAAGGCTGGTGTACATGCGGGTCAGTTAGTTAAGAAAGCGGCTCAAATCTGTTCTGGTAATGGTGGTGGAAAGCCAGATATGGCTCAAGCCGGTGGTAAGGATGTTTCTAAGGTTGATGAAGCTATCAATGCGATTACAGAAGAGTTGAAAAGTTTATAAAAAGTTTAGGGTATACTAAGTGTATACCCTTATTATTTGGGTGTATGAAAAAGAAGAAGACTAAAAGTAAATATAGAATTCGTAAGAATGAATTAAGAAAATTTGAAAAGGAAAATAAACTCACAAAGAAAGATAAGGAAAGACTTCATATGTGGGTAGATGCAGGTCATAGTGCGTATGATTTACAGTGGTTGTATGAATTGCGTGAGGAAGAAGAACTTGATGAATTACTAAGTGGTTTGACGGACGCACAAGTAAATTATGTATATAGTCATTGTATGAATTGGGATCCATTCATGGAAGAGCCTTTTTTTGATTACGATAGATTGGATGAATTGGATTTAGAGAACTTACCGACTTTTGAAGAAGAGGAAGAACCAGAGATTGATTTACCGTTTTAATCGATTTGACACAAATAAATAACCACCTTATACTTTTAGTATAGGAAATGAAAGGGTTTTATGTATGGTGCGCCAGTTCGGTGCAGTTGATTCAGTTAGGTGAAACTCCTGACCTGGT
>ERZ1673744.672-NODE-672-length-41143-cov-4.716560_pt1 | contig 41143 bp, 40 predicted proteins | sample MGYA00580207_ERZ1673744 | MGnify/ENA primary metagenome ERZ1673744 (study PRJEB41218, sample SAMN15661751) | gut metagenome | host: Homo sapiens | place: Canada: London | collected 2015-08-20/2019-03-30 | study: EMG produced TPA metagenomics assembly of... | reverse complement strand
GCTGGAGCAATGACAGAAACGGCTGGGGCTACGGCGACGCGCCGAGGACCGAGGAGGAATTTTTGGAGCGGCTCAAGGGGCTCACCGACGCGCTGCTGGACAATCCGTATATTTTCGGTTTCTGCTATACCCAGCTGACCGATGTGGAGCAGGAGCAAAACGGTCTTTACACCTATGACCGCGCGCCGAAATTCCCGCCGGAGCAAATTGCGGCAATTTTCTCCGCCCCCGCAGCGATTGAGGGCAAAAAGCGGGATTGAAAAACCGCACACAGTGTGCTACACTCCCCTTATGATACTCTATCATAAGGGGAGTGCTTTTTATGTTCAAAACCGCACCGGCGGTGTTCGCCGTCGGAGACGGCTATCAGATCATGGTGACGGTGACAGCGCCCGCACTTTTCTCCGTCAAGGTGGGGGACGAGACCTTTTATGACGCGTCAAACGGCATCATGTGCTCGCTGTCGCCGCTGCACCGCGTGAGCGTGCCGATGGCGGCGCTGGCAACCGTCGAGGCAGCACCATGAACGCTGCCGTTTTTGCGTCCCGCCGTCTGGCGGAGACGGATCTCAACCGCCCTGCGCCGCAGCTCGGACTGTATACCTATTGGTGCCGTGAGGCGTTTGCCGCAGGGGAGCGGTGGAACTATAAAACACACAGCCACTCCTTTTTTGAAATGCATCTTTGCCGCGGCGGGTCGTGCGTTTTGCAGTTGCCGCACGGCACGGTGACGCTGAAAAAGGGGCAGCTTTTGCTGCTGCCGCCGCATATGCCGCACACGCTCCTCGACCTTTCCGCCGATTTTCGCAAGTTTGTTTGGGGGTTCAAAGCGCCACAGGCGTCGGGAGCGGCGCTTGCGGCAGCGCTTTCCTCGCCGCAGCCGACAGCGGCGCCGCCGGAAACGGACGGGGCGGTCGATTTGCTGCTTTCCCTTGCTGCTGCGCCGAGCGACGGGGCATATGCGGTCATGGTGGGGCAGCTGGAGCTTTTGTATGTGCTCTCGCTGCGCCGCTTTGTGCCGCAGCGGCAGGAGACCGCCGCCTTCGATGCCGCCGACTGCCTGCCCGCCGTGCGGCAGTTCATGATCGACAACCTTTCCTGCGGCTTCACTGTGCGGGAGATCGCCGCGCAGTTTTACATGAGCGAGCGACAGTTCTACCGCCTGTGCGTCAAAGGGGCGGGCATGACGCCGCGCGTGCTGCGGGAGTCGATCCAAATGGAGAAGATCCGTGCACTGTTGTCCGAAACGGATATGCCTCTTGCCGCCATTGCGGCAGAGGTCGGCTTTGCCGATGCGTTTGCGCTCGGCCGCTTTTTCAAGCGGCATGAGGGTATGCCGCCCGCGGCATACCGCCGCGCGCTGAATGTCCGAATGAGATAGTTTTTTGTCTTTTGCGGATATGGAAAACCCGTCGGGATCGGTGTATGCTGACCGTAGAGGTGAGCCTATGAAACAGATCCGAAAAGGGGTATATCCCACCATGATCACGCCGTATACAAAGGACGGCGAGATCGACTATGCCGCAGTGCGGCGTTTGACGGAATGGTATATGGAAAAAGGCTGCACCGGCATTTTCGCCGTGTGCCAGTCGAGTGAGATGGCATTTTTGAGCCTTGCCGAGCGGGTGAAGCTCGCCGCGACCGTCGTCGAGACGGCAAACGGCAGCGTGAGCGTCGTCGCGTCGGGGCATTGCGCCGAAACGCTGTCGGAGCAGGCAAAAGAGGTGCGCGAGATCGCTGCGACCGGTGTGGATGCGTTTGTGCTCGTGAGCAATCGGCTCGACCTGCATCATGACGGCGACGATGCGTGGATCGACAACGCCGCCCGCCTTTTGGACAAGACGGGGGAGGTGCCGCTCGGCATCTATGAATGTCCGAAGCCGTATAAACGGCTTTTGACGCCGCGCATTCTCGACTGGTGTCTGGCGACAAAGCGATTTTTGTTCATCAAGGACACCTGCTGCGATCCGACGATGCTCGAGGAACGGCTCGGCAAGCTGCGCGGGAGCGATCTTTTGCTCTTTAACGCCAACGCGCAAACGCTTTTGTATTCCCTGGAGCGGGGCGCGGCGGGCTATTCCGGCATCATGGCGAATTTTCATCCGGAACTTTTCAACTATCTCTGCGCGCACTTTGCCGAGGACGGCGAAAGGGCGGCGCGGCTGTCCGCGCTGCTCGCCATGATGGCGTGGACGGAAAGTCCCGCCTATCCCTGCACGGCGAAATGGTATCTGAACGCACACGGCGTGCCGATGAACACCGCTGCCCGCAGCGCGGACGAAAAGCTGCTGACACTGTATCAAAAGCTGACGGTGGAGCAGATGGAGACCCTCGCCGCTGCGGCAGGAAAGGAGCTGTTTCGATGAAAACACATAAGGCGTGGAGCTATGCGCCCTACCGTCCGCCGTTCTTTGAGGTGGGCGACATCTACATTTGCCGCGTCGTGCCCGACGCGGATAGCATCACCTTCTTTTGGCTGCCCACGGGCGCTGCGACCTATACGGTCTGCTGTGCGCGGCGCGGCGAAACGCCGCAGCCGGTTGGCGAAACGACGGATGCGACCTTTTGCATCACGGGACTGGAAACGGGCGCGGAATACGCCTTTTTCGTCGAGGCGGACGGCAAAAAGAGCCGCACCCGCCTTGCGCGCTGCGGGACGGCGTTCGGCACGACGGTCAACTATCTGCATCCCGAGGATGACGCCTATCGCTTTTCCGGCCGCTTTCTTTGCAGCCCCTCGCTTTTGCGCCTGCCCGACGGTTCGCTCCTGGCGTCGATGGATCTTTTTGCGGACGACCATCCGCAGAATCTGACGCTCATTTTCCGTTCGGACGACGACGGCAAGACCTGGCACTATCAGTGTGAGCTGTTCCCCTGCTTCTGGGGCAAGCTGTTTTTGCAGGGGGAGCGCGTGTTCATGATCGCCTGCTCTACCGAATACGGCGATCTGCTCATCGGCAGCTCGGACGACGGCGGCAAGACCTTTGGCGAGCCGACGGTGCTGCTGCGCGGGAGCGGCGGCAAGCATGCCGAGGCAGGTGTGCACAAAAATCCGCAGCCGGTCGTCACCTTCGACGGACGGCTGTATAACACGCTCGAATGGGGCAACTGGGGACGCGGGTATCATGCGCCGATGGTGATGAGCGCGCCCGCCGACGCCGATCTTTTGGAGGCGGACAACTGGACTTTCAGCGAGCCGGTGCGGTATGACCCCACCTGGCCGGGCGTGCCCGCCGGGCCGAGCACGGGCAACATAGAGGGCTGCCTCGCGGTGGTGAACGGAAAACTATATAACATCATGCGCTATGACATGGGAAAGCTCTCCCGCAAATGGGGGCTTGCGGTGGCGTATGCGGTGAACACGGACGATCCCGCCGCGCCGCTTACCTACAGCCACTGCATTGAGTTTCCCGGCAACAACGCAAAGTTTGAGATACAGTTTGATGAAAAAACGGCGCGCTATTATGCGATCGTTTCGCGCATCACGGACGAAGAACACAGAGGGGCGCGCAACATCCTGTCGATCCTGACCTCAAAGGATGCGGAAAACTGGGAGCTTTTTGCCGACATCATGAACTGCGGCGACGAAGATCCGCAGAAGATCGGTTTCCAGTATGTGGATTTCTTCATCGAAAACGGGAAGATCTATTATCTCTGCCGCACCGCCATGAACGGTGCAGACACCTTTCACAACAGCAACTACAGCATTTTCGGAACATGGGACATCGCCTCCCTCTGATGAGGGAGGTGTCGCAGCGTAAGCTGTGACAGCGGAGCGAGACTTTTGACTCTGAAACGCCGCAAAAGCGGCGTTTCTTTTTTTACGCCGATTTTACAAAAGAGCGCTTTTGCATTTTACCTGCCGTCCGTATCATAATAGTTGCGAAGAGCAAAAAAGAGGAAAAATGAAAGAGGGAAAAAGTTATGAAAAAACTTCTCGGCGTTTTATCGGCAGCGGTGCTTTGCATCGCCATTTTCGCAGGTTGCGGCAGCAAAGCGGGCGGTACGGTCGCGACCGACGGCTCGACTTCCATGCAGAAGGTGATCGGCGCACTGGGCGAAGCGTTCATGGCACAGAACGACGGCACCACCTTTACCTATAACCCCACCGGTTCGGGTTCGGGTATCCAGGCGGTGACGGAGGGACGCTGCGACATCGGCCTTTCGAGCAGAGCGCTGAAAGATGAGGAAACTGCCAAGGGACTGGTAGGCACGGCGCTGGCATATGACGGCATCGCGATCATCGTTCACCCTGACAACCCCGTAGCCGATCTCAAAACCGAAACGATCGCCAGAATCTATAAAGGTGAGATCACCAACTGGAAGGATGTCGGCGGCAACGACGCCGAGATCGTGCTCATCGGCAGAGAGGCAGGCAGCGGTACGAGAGACGGCTTTGAGTCCATCACCGGCACCAAGGACGCCTGCAAATACCGCCAGGAGCTGACCTCCACCGGCGATGTCATCACCACCGTTTCCAAGAACCCGAACGCCATCGGGTATGCCTCCCTTGCCTCCGTCAAGGACAGCGTCAAGGCGGTCACCGTGAACGGCGTCAAGCCGACCGAGGAAACGGTTAAGGATGCCAGCTATGTGATCCAGCGTCCGTTCGTCCTGGTCACGAAGAAGGACACCAAGCTCTCCGACACGGCGCAAAAGTTCTTCGACTATGTCACCTCAAAGGACGCGGCGGACATCATCACCAAGCAGGGCGCTGTTCCGGCAAACTGAAAATGAGAAAAGCGGAAGACGGCGCAAGCCGTCTTTACCGCGTTTAGATAGAAAGGACGAAAGATATGAAAGGTAAAGAGCGCATCATCGGCGGGATCTTCCTCATTTTGGGACTCATCACGGTCGGCTTTGTGCTGCTCATCACCGTGTATCTCATCATTTCCGGCATTCCCGCCATACGGCAGATCGGCCTTATACAATTTCTGTTCGGCAAGACCTGGGCATCCACGGCGGCAACTCCGTCCTTCGGCATCCTGCCTTTCATCCTCACCAGCGTCTACGGTACGGCGGGGGCGATTCTCATCGGCGTGCCGATCGGCTTTCTGACCGCCGTGTATCTCGCAAAGATGGCGCCTGCAAAGGTGCGCAGCGTGACGGAAGCGGCGGTGAGTCTGCTTGCCGGCATTCCCTCGGTGGTCTACGGTCTTGTGGGCATGCTCATTTTGGTGCCTGCCATTCGCAGCGTGTTTCACCTGTCGGACGGATCGAGCCTTTTGGCAGCGATCATCGTTCTTGCCATCATGATTCTGCCGTCCATCGTCAAGGTGTCCATGACCGCGCTTTCGGCGGTGCCGCGGGAATATGAGGATGCGTCGCTGGCGCTCGGCGCGACCGCGACCGAGACCTATTTCCGCGTGTCCGTTCCCGCCGCGAAAAGCGGCATCGCGACCGCCGTCGTGCTCGGCGTCGGCAGAGCGATCGGCGAGGCGATGGCGGTTATGATGGTGTCCGGCAATGCGCCGAACATGCCGAGCCTGTTCCAAAGCGTGCGGTTTCTGACAACGGCGGTGGCAAGCGAAATGTCCTATTCCGCGGGTCTGCAGCGGCAGGCGCTGTTTTCCATCGCACTGGTGCTGTTTTTGTTCATCATGCTCATCAACGCGGCGCTGCATTTCTTCCTGAAACGGGACAAGGAGGGAACGGCATGAAAAAATCAAGCGGAACACTTCTCCGCCGCCTGTATAACGGCGGTATGAAAGCACTGTGCGTCGCGGCAGCTGTCTGCACGGCGGCGCTGGCGGCGTTCATGGTAATCTATGTGCTGGCAAAGGGTCTGCCGCACATTTCGTGGGAGTTTCTGTCCGGCTCTCCGAGCTACCTTTCCGAAAAGATCGGCATTTTACCCGACATCCTCAACACGCTGTACATCGTGCTGGCGACGCTGCTCATCGTGCTGCCGCTCGGCGTCGGCGCGGCGGTGTATCTGACGGAATATGCCAAAAGCAAGCGGCTTGTCGCCGCCATCGAATATGCCGCCGAGACGCTCTCGGGCATCCCCTCCATCATCTACGGCCTGGTCGGCATGCTGTTTTTCTGCCAGTTTCTGAACATGAAGACCTCGCTTTTGGCGGGTGCTCTCACACTGGTCATCATGAACCTGCCCACCGTGATGCGCACGACGCAGGAAAGCCTCAAGACCGTGCCGCAGTCCTACCGCGAAGGCGCGTTCGGACTGGGTGCGGGAAAATGGCGGGTCATCCGCACGGTGGTGCTGCCCGACTGCGTAGACGGCATCATCACCGGCTGCATCCTGTCGGTCGGGCGCATCCTCGGTGAGTCGGCGGCGCTGCTGTTTACGGCGGGCTTTGCCCACACCTTAAACGGTATTTTTGAGGGGCTGAACAGCGCGGGTGCGACGCTCACGGTCGCACTGTATGTCTATGCAAAGGAGGAGGGCGAGTTTGAGGTGGCGTTTGCCATCGCCGCCATCCTCATGCTGCTCACGCTGCTCATCAACGCGCTGACGACGCTTGTCGGGCGCTATTTTGAAAGGAGGAAACGCACATGAATGTGTTTTCGGTCAAGGATCTGCACCTGTGGTATGGGGCGCATGAGGCACTGAAGGGGGTCAGCATCGACATCCCCGAGAAAAGCATCACCGCCTTCATCGGCCCGTCCGGCTGCGGCAAATCCACCTTTCTCAAAACGCTCAACCGCATGAACGATCTGGTGGACGGTGTGCGCATCACCGGCGAGGTGAAATATAAGGACGAGGACATTTTCGCCCCGGGCGTGGATGTGAATGCGCTGCGGCGGGAGGTGGGCATGGTGTTTCAGAAGCCCAACCCGTTCCCGATGAGTATTTATGACAATGTTGCCTACGGCCCGCGCACTCACGGCGTGCGCAACAAGGCGCGGCTGGACGAGATCGTCGAGCAGTCGCTGCGCGGTGCGGCGATCTGGAACGAGGTAAAGGATCGTTTGAAGAAAAACGCGCTCGGTCTTTCCGGCGGTCAGCAGCAGCGGCTGTGCATCGCCCGCGCACTGGCGGTGGAGCCGACGGTGCTGCTGATGGACGAGCCGACAAGCGCGCTTGACCCCATCTCCACCTCCAAGATCGAGGAGCTGGCGATGAGCCTCAAGGAGAAATACACCATCGTCATCGTCACCCACAATATGCAGCAGGCGGTGCGTATTTCGGATAACACGGCGTTTTTCCTGCTCGGCGAGCTTGTGGAATACGGAAAGACGGAGACGCTTTTCTCCGATCCGACCGACAAGCGCACCGAGGATTATATCACGGGGAGGTTTGGCTGATGCGTACACGGTTTGATGAACAGTTATCCAAGCTCAACACGGAGCTGATCGAAATGGGCGCTTTGTGCGAAGAGGTCATTGCCCTTGCGGTCGACGCGCTGACAAGGGCGGACGCGGGACTGGCAAAGACGGTGGCGCCCGTGGACGAAAAGATCGACCAAAAGGAGCGGGACATCGAGGCCTTGTGCTTAAAGCTGCTGTTGCAGCAGCAGCCGGTCGCCCGCGATCTGCGGCAAATTTCCGCGGCGCTCAAAATGATCACCGACATGGAGCGCATCGGCGATCAGGCAAAGGACATTGCGGAGCTTATCCGCTTTTTGCCGCCAAGACCGATCGAGCAGGGCGAGCTTTTGCGAAAAATGGCACGCGCTGTGATAAAAATGGTGACGGAAAGTATTGATGCTTTCGTAAGACATGATATAATAATAGCAAAGGCGGCGATCGCGGACGACGACACCGTGGACGCCTATTTCGACAGTGTGAAAGACGAACTCATCGCCCGAATTGCGAAAAACCCGCAGGACGGTGCTTTTGCTTTGGATCTGCTGATGATTGCCAAGTATTTTGAGCGCATCGGCGACCATGCCGTGAACATCGCCGAGTGGGTGATTTTCTCCGTGACGGGGGTGCACAAGGAGGAGTAAGCATGATCTTTTGTGTGGAGGACGATGCCGGCATCCGGGACATCGAGGTGTATGCGCTGCAGTCGACGGGCTTTGCGGCGCGCGGCTTTGCGGACGGCGCGACATTCACGGCGGCGCTGGCAAAGGAAAAGCCGCAGCTCATCGTTCTCGATGTCATGCTGCCGGGGGTGGACGGCATCACCCTTTTGCGGCAGCTCAAGGGTACGCCCGCTTTCGCGGACATCCCGGTCATCATGGCGACGGCAAAGGGCGAGGAATATGACAAGATAAAGGGGCTGGATCTCGGCGCCGATTATTATCTTGTCAAGCCGTTCGGCGTGATGGAATTTGTTTCCTGCGTGAAGGCGGTGCTGCGCCGCTGTGCGCCGCAGGAAACGGCGGATACATTGAAGGACGGCGGTCTTTCCCTGCAGCTTTCCGCACATACCGTGACGGCGGACGGCAAGCCTGTCACGCTGACCTATAAGGAATTTGCGCTTTTGGCGCTGTTTTTGTCCCACAAAGGGACCGCCTTCAACCGCGATCAGATCTTCAACGAGGTGTGGGGCATGGATTTTTGCGGTGAGACCCGCACGGTGGATATGCATATCCGCACGCTGCGGCAAAAGCTGGGGGCATACGGCGCGCGGATACAGACCGTGCGCGGTATCGGCTACCGTTGGGAGGAAAAAGTATGACGAGAAAAATTTTTCGCTCTATCGTGTTGGTGGCGGCGTCGGTGCTGATCGTCGGCATGGCGATCCTGTTCTGCGTTCTGTATTCCTATTTCGGTACGGTGGAGGAAAGGGAGCTGCAGGACGCGGTGCAGCTTGCGGCAACGGCGGTGGAAAAGGACGGCGACACCTATCTGAAGGCGCTGTCCGACACCCGCTATCGCTTAACGCTCATTGCCGCCGACGGCAGTGTTCTGTATGACACCGCGACGGGCGCCGCCGACATGGAAAACCACAGGGAGCGCACCGAGGTCAAGGAGGCACTCGAGACCGGCACGGGCAAAAGCGTGCGCTATTCCGACACGCTGCTCGAAAAGACCATCTATGTCGCCCGCCGTTTGAAGGACGGCACGGTGCTGCGTATGTCCGTGGCGCAAAACAGCGTCGGTGTCATATTGCTCGGTATGCTGCAGCCGTTTTTGGTGGTGCTGCTGTGCGCGCTGGTTTTCTCTGCCGTTCTGGCAAACCGTCTTTCCAAGCGCATTGTCGGGCCGCTCAATGCTCTCGATCTGGAGCACCCGCTGAAAAACGAGACCTATGAGGAATTAGCGCCGCTGCTCGTGCGCATCGACCGTCAGCGCAAGGAGATCGACGCGCAGGTGACGGCGCTGCGGCAAAAGCAGGACGAGTTCACGCAGATCACCCAAAATATGGCGGAGGGACTGGTGCTGCTGGACAGCAAGCAGAAGGTCGTGAGCATCAACCCTGCCGCAAAACGCATTTTTGAGGTGGATGCGACGGCAGGGGAGAGCTTTCTCTGCGTTGATCGCAGCCACAGCATGCGTGCCGCCATTGCGGACGCACTGCTGGCGGGACACAGTGAAATTTTCTGTGAGTATGGTGGCAGACAGTATCGCGTGAATGTCAGCCGCATCGAATCGGACGGTGTGATGCTCGGCGCGGTCGTTTTGGTGTTCGATGTCACCGAGCAGATGCGCGCGGAGCAGAGCCGGAGGGAGTTCACCGGCAATGTGTCGCATGAGCTGAAAACGCCGCTGCAGGGCATCATCGGCAGCGCGGAGCTGATCGCTTCGGGTATGGTGAAGGAAGAGGATCTGCCGCGCTTTGTCGGACATATCAGGAAAGAGGCGACCCGCCTTTTGTCCCTCATCGAGGACATTCTGCGCCTGTCGCAGCTCGACGAGGGTAAGGAAATGCCGCGCGAGGATGTTGACCTGTTTGCGGTTGCGCGCGAGGTCAAGACCGACCTTGCCGCGGCGGCTGCCGCAAAAAATGTGACGCTTTCCGTGAGCGGCGGGGAAACGGTGCTGCACGGGGTACGCAGACTGCTGTATGAAATCCTTTTCAACCTGTGCGACAACGCCATCAAGTATAACAAGGACGGCGGAACGGTCGCGGTGACGGTCGGCGCAAAGGACGGCATCTGCACGCTGCAGGTGAAGGACACCGGCATCGGCATCCCGCCCGAAGAGCAGTCGCGCGTTTTCGAGCGGTTTTACCGCGTGGACAAGAGCCGCTCCAAGGCCTACGGCGGCACGGGACTGGGGCTTTCCATCGTGAAACACGCCGTGCAGTATCACGGCGGCAGCATCGTCCTGAAAAGCGTTCCCGACGAGGGCACGACCGTAACGGTGACCTTCCCGCAATAAATAAAAGATCATATTATAAAAACGAGAGCCGTCGTGCATTTGCATGACGGCTCTCAATTTTGAACGGTCATTGTCCTTCGACAATGTTAGAGGTGATATAATCAACGTGCCAATCGGCAAGCGCCTGCGCACGGTCGCGGTCGTCCGCTGTCCAGCAGTTGACGCGAATGCCGTTTTGGTGCAAAAGCGCGATGCCCTCCGCGGTGAGGCAGGACTCCAGAATGTCCAGATCCAGCGCGTGGCGGCGGAGCTTTTCGACAAGCGCTCCGTTCACCTCACAGGTGCAGAGAAACTGCAGCGTGAGCTTGTCGGACAGAGCCCGCAGATTCACCATATTCTCATAGTCAAAGGAAATGAAAATGAGCTTTTCGGGGGTATATTCCTTTTCGACGATGGCGAGAATTTCCGCGATGTCCGCCTTTTCAAAATGATTTTTCAGCTCTAAGACCGCCGTTTTGTCATAGGTCTTGCAGATGTGCAGATATTCCGCGAGCGACGGCAGGCACAGATCACGGCGCGGCTCACCGTCGCGGTCGGTGAGGTGCAGCGCCCGCAGGTCGGCAAAGGTGCTTTGCTCCACCTGCAGGTTTTCGCCCGCCACCCGTCCGGTGGAGTCGTCGTGAATGACGATATACTGTCCGTCGGCGGTCTTGTGCACATCGGTTTCAATGCCGAAATAGGAACGGTTGCCCGCTGCCACGAACGCGGCGGCGGTGTTTTCCCGTTCGATGCCGCTCAGCCCGCGGTGCGCAATCATTTTGGTGCTTTTTGCATCGATTTTGACTGTATCCATGCTGACAACCTCCTCAGTCAATCGCCTTGGTGGCGACAATATCCGTCCCGCACACATCGGCAAGCACGATGTCGCCGATGGCAACGGGCGCGCTGACGGCGGCTGCGCGCAGCCGCTCCATCACCTTGAACATGTCCGCTTTGTCCACCGGCTCGCGTGTTTTGACGCTCACCATGGTGTTTTCGCGGTTTGAAACCCGCACGGTCGAGGTAACGGTGCGCCGGGGGTGGGTACATTCCGTCTCGGCATAGGTCACGCCGCGCGGGCAGCCGTTGCCGCGCACCGTGACGCTGCCGTTTTCGATCTCGGCGGTCAAAAGACAGCCGCGCGGACAGATGATACAGGTTAATTCTCTTTTCATGGCAGTTCCTCCATGCTGACCGTGATGGGCGTTGTCACGCCGGCGAGCTTTTCCGCTTTCACGGGGAGCTTTTCCATTTCGCCGGGCGCGGCCTTCGGCCGCACGGCGGTGGCAAGAACGGTGTCGCCCGCCCGCACGGTGAAACGCACCCGTCCCGCGGGCGCGCTGACACGCAGAAACAGTGCCACATCACCGCTTTGCGGATGCACCCGCTGCGGCAGCACATACCGCACACCGTCTCCCGCGACGGTAGGCATAGTTATGTTGTCTGCGACGGTCGTTTCACTGTCTGCGTGCTTTGCCAGCACATATGCCGCCGCGCCGGCGCCCGCCAATTCCGCCTCGTCGGAAACATAGTCCACAAGGTCGTGCACCTGCAGCACATTGCCGCAGGCAAAAATGCCGGGGATGGCGGTCTGGCGGTGTTCGTCCACGACAGCACCGTTCGTGACGGGATCGATCGGGATGCCCGCCGCACGGGTGAGCTCGTTTTCGGGGATGAGCCCCACCGACAGCAGCAGCGTGTCGCAGGGGATAAAGCGGCGGGTGCTGTCGATGATGCGGCGGTGCTCGTCTACGGCGGCGACGGTGACGCCCGTGAGGCGCTCGTCGCCGTGAATTTCGGCGACGGTGTGGGAAAGACAGAGCGGAATGTCAAAGTCGTGCAGACACTGCTCGATATTGCGGGCAAGACCGCCCGAATAGGGCATCAGCTCACACACCGCCTCCACCTTTGCACCCTCCAGCGACATGCGCCGTGCCATGATGAGCCCGATGTCGCCCGATCCCAGAATGACCGCGCGCCTACCGACGGAAAAGCCCTCACAGTTCATGAGCTTTTGTGCCGTGCCTGCGCTGTAGACGCCCGCAGGGCGCGTGCCCGCAATGTTCAGCGCGCCGCGGCTGCGTTCGCGGCAACCCATGGCGAGCACGACGGCGCCCGCCTGCACTTTCAACATCCCGTCGCGGCTTTGCGCGGTGACGGTGCGGTCGGCGGTGACGGCGGTGACGGTAGTCTCGGTGTAGACGCGAATACCGCGATCCTTCACCATTTCCGCATACACTGCCGCATATTCCGGCCCTGTCAGCTCGCGTCCCAGCTTGTGCAGACCGAAGCCGTTGTGGATGCACTGGCGGAGGATGCCGCCCGGCGTTTCCTCGCGGTCGATGATGACGACATCCCGCACGCCGCTGTCATATGCCTTGACGGCAGCTGCCATGCCGGCGGGGCCGCCGCCGACGATCACAATATCATGTTGCAACATACTTTTTTCTCCTTACAGCTTGCCGACGGTAAGATAGCTTTCGCCGCCCTTTTTCGTGACGGACGCACAGGGAACGCCGTTTTCCTCCGCCAACAGGCGCCGGACATACGGCAGGCAGAACCCGCCCTGACACCTGCCCATGCCGGCACGGGTGCGGCGCTTGACGCCGTCCGTGTCCACCGCTTTCGGGTTGCGGCGGATGGCATCGAGAATTTCGCCCTCGCTCACCGTTTCACAGCGGCAGATCACTCTGCCGTAGGCGGGATGTGCCTTGATGTAGGCATCCTTTTCCTCGTCGGACATGTGACGGAAGGCAAAGCTGTCGGCGCGCTCGCCGCAATAGGTGGGATTATCTTCAAGGGGCAGCCCTGCTCTGCCAAGCAGCTCGACGGCATATTCCGCGATGGCGGCAGAGGCGGTAAGCCCCGGCGAGTCGATCGCCGCGACCTGCAAAAGTCCCGCGACGGTGTCGCTCATTTTGATGATGAAATCGCCGCCCTTTTCCGATGCACGCACACCGGCAAAGGAGGTGATGACCTGCCGCAGATCGAGGGAGGGGACGCTCTTTTTGGCAAGCGTCGCCACCTTTGCGAGACCCGCGGGGGTCGTTTCGGTGCTTTCGGGCGTTTTGACCGCGTCGGCGGTCGGACCGACAAGCAGATTGCCGTCTGCCGTCGGCGTGACCAAAACGCCCTTGCCCGCCGCGCTCGGCACTTGGAAGATCGTGTGCGACACGCGCGCTCCTTCCGCCTTGTCGAGCAGCAGATATTCGCCTGCGCGGGGGAGAAGGGTGAAGCTGTTGTCGCCCGCCATTTCGGAAATTCTGTCCGCAAAGCCGCCCGCACAGTTGGCGACAAACCGCCCGCGCACCGTGTCGCCGCTCGCGGCGCGCACGGTGAATCCGTCTTTGTCGCGGGCGATGCCGCAGACGGCGAAATCGCGCAGCAGGGTGACGCCGTTGTCCATGGCGTTGCCGATGGCGGCGATCGTCAGCATATACGGACAGATGACGCCCGCAGACGGCACGAGCAGCGCGCCCGTCACCTCTGCGGACAGCGCCGGCTCGATTGCCCGCGCCGCGTCGCCCGACAGAAGCTTCAGATCGGGGATGCCGTTTTCCTTGCCGCGTGCAAAAAGGGCGGCAAGCGTTTTTTCTTCCTCAGCGCCGAATGCGCAAACGAGTGAGCCCGTTCTGCGATACGGCACATGCAGCTCGTCCGCTGCCTTATAGAGCAGCGGCACACCGGCGGTGTTGAGCTTTGCTTTCAGCGTGTGGGGCAGCGGGTCATAGCCGCCGTGGATAATGCCGCTGTTTGCTTTGGAAGCACCGCACGCAACATCCGACGCCTTTTCGACAACGCACACCGACAGGCGGTAGCGGGAAAGGGCGCGCGCCAGCATGCCGCCGGTCACGCCCGCGCCGATAATGACAACATCAAACATACCATAGCTCCTTTTTGCCGGTGGAAACGGCGACAGCGCCGCTTGAAAGCGCCGTCGTGATCTCCGCTTTCGTTTCGATCAGACCGCCCGCGATGACGGGAATGCCGGTCGCGGCAAAGGCGGCAAGCACCTTGTCGACCGTGCCCGGCATGATCTCCATGAGATCGGGGCGGGTGTTTTGCAGCTGCTCGTGGATGCCGGCGACCCCCTGCGAGTCCAGCGCAAAAAAGCGCTGCACCGTCGGCAGCCCCAGCTCCTTTGCCTGCCGCACGAGCTGACCGCGGGTGGTGAGGATGCCGTCGACGCCGCATTGCCGCAGATAGTCGATGCCCACTCTGTCCTTGCCGATGCCCTCGGCAAGATCGAGATGCACCAAAATGCATTTGCCCGCCTTGTGCGCTTCGTCGATCTGCGCTTTGATGTGCAGCAGGTTGGCGCGCAGATGAAACAAAACGGCGGCGGGCGACTCCACTGCCGCCTTGAACCGTTCCTCCGTCACCGCCGCGATCACGGGAGACGCCTCCAAAAGCGCACACAGCGCATGTGTGTCCATCATGATCCCTCCAAAACAAAAAAAGACGCAGACACCCCTTGTCGGTGCTTGCATCTCCTAAACTCAATCACAGTATAGTCGCCTTCTCCCGAAAAGTCAAGTGTTCATTTCACACGATTGTGCAGAAAAACAGCAAAAAAACCTATAGTCATTCGCGATACTTCATGATAGAATGAACGGGATGGGAGGAGATTTTTTATGGCACTGAAATTTGTATCTTCTTTGGAAAAATGCTTTCTTTCGGACAATATCGCCGACAAGGCGACCTTTTCAAGCGGTTCTTTTTTGAAAAACGAGCGGTTTCACCTCGGTGTCTGCTTTACGGCGGACGATCCCGATGCCGCCAAACGCGCGGTGACGCTGCGCGTCGTTTCACCGCTTGCGGCATATGTTGCGGTGCGCAAGGTCGTGCATGTGCCGGTGCGCATGGCGTGTAACCCCGGAGAAACGGTGGCGGATGACTATATCACCACCGCGCCGGGACTCTATCCCGACATGCTCGTGCCGCTTGCCGAGGATGGGCAGTTGTTTTTGCAGAAAAATCTCGAGTCGCTCTTTTTGGAGATCGACCCGAAAGGTGCCGTCGCCGCCGGGGACTATCCGCTGACGGTGCAGTTAGTCGACGGGAATGAGGTCGTTGAGGAAGCGACCTGCACACTTACCGTCATCGGCGCCGCGCTGCCGCCGCAGACGCTGAAATTCACGCAGTGGTTCTATTGCGATTGCCTTCGGGTGCAATACGGCACGGAGAGCTTTGACGAGCGGCATTGGCAGATCATCGAGAGTTATGCAAAAACGGCGGTCAAGAACGGCGTCAACATGCTGCTCACCCCGATCTTCACCCCCGCGCTCGACACCGCCGTCGGCAGAGAACGCCCGACAACGCAGCTGGTGGACGTGCAGCTGCAGGACGGTGTCTATACCTTCGGGTTCGAAAAGCTCGGCAGATGGGTCGACATGTGCGACCGCATCGGCATACAGTATCTGGAGATCGCGCATTTCTTCACCCAGTGGGGTGCAGAGCATGCGCCGAAGGTCATGGCGACCGTCGACGGGGAATACCGCCGCATCTTCGGCTGGGACACCGACGCCGCCGGCGCGGAATACGGCGCGTTTCTGCGGGCGCTCATCCCCGCGCTGCTGGCGTTTTTGCGCGAAAAGGACGGCTGGGACAAGCGCTGCTTCTTCCACATTTCGGACGAGCCGAACGAGGAGCATCTGGCGCAGTATGCCGCGGCGCGCGCACAGGTGACGGCGCTGCTGCGCGGCTATCCGATCATGGACGCGCTGTCGAACTATGAATTTTATGAGCAGGGCGTCGTTGACATCCCCGTCGCCGCGACCGATCACATCGAGCCGTTCCTTGCCCACAAGGTCAAGGGACTGTGGTGCTATTATTGCGTCGGACAGAGCAAAAAGGTCTCCAACCGCTTTGTTGCCATGTCCTCCGCGCGCACCCGCATTCTCGGCGCGCAGATGTATAAATACGGCATCGCGGGCTTTTCGCACTGGGGCTATAACTTCTATTTCTCGCAGTTCTCGATGGAAACGGTCAACCCGCTCATGATCACCGACGGCGACTATTTCGCGCCTGCGGGTGACACCTTCTCGGTCTATCCCGCGCCGGACGGCACACCGTATGCGTCGCTGCGGCTGGAGGTGTTTTATGACGGCTTGCAGGACATGCGGGCGCTCGCGCTGTGTGAGAGCCTGTATGGGCGGGAATATACGCTGCAGCTGTTGGAGCAGGGCACAGACGGCATCACCTTCTCGGAATATCCGCGCGACGGCGCATTTTTGCCCGCCATGCGCGAGCGGGTGAACGCTGCCATTGCGAAAAAAGCATAACAAAACGGATCTTTGCGGCGACACCTGTGATGGGTGTCGCCGCTTTGTATATTCCGCCCTTTTTGACAAACATTTGACAGGGGAGAAAAGAAAGGTATACGGCGAGGTTGAGGCGGCAAGAAGACAGTTTGCACGCTTCAAAAAATGCACCGCCGTCTATTGCGATAAGCACAAAAAAGGGCGCACGGTGAAGCGGCTCACCGTGTCCGAACGCAAAAAAATGACGCCGTATTCTTGATTGTCGGCAAAAAATGTGTTACCCTTATACAGTACGCAGAAAAAAGGGGGGTATACCGATGCCGACACTCATGACCGCTCTTGCACCCGAACAGGTGATGAATCGCCTGCGGGCACACGCTGAACCGCAGGTGCGCCGCAATTTGCCGTATCGCGACCGCGATACCTTTGTCATCCGCACCGACGGCGACCGCTTTTGGCTGAAATTTCATGCTGCCCGTCACGGACGGGTGCTGCGCCACCGCGCCGACATCCTGTGCGGTAGGGTGCTGCCGACGGAAAACGGCTGCGCCGTGCGGTATCATATCCGTAAAAGCATACCGATGCTGTTTCTCGGAACGGCGCTCGCGGTATGCTTTTTGCCGCTTTTTCTGTCGCTCATCTTCGTAGCGGCAAAGGGGCGTCCCGTCGACATCGGGGGGCTTATCGTGACAGGCGGCGCGGGAATTTGCGGGCTCTGGCTGCTTTTGCGCTCCGGCGCGCGCCCGCTGCGACAATACTTGTATGCGGCATGTAAGAAGGAGTGAGAGCGATGTGGGAAAATCTCAAACAGGAGCTGCTCGGCAATGTGACGAAGTTTGCCATTGACCTTCTTCTGGCGATCGTGCTGCTCGTCGTCGGCGTAAAGCTCATAAAAAGGCTGCGCCGTTTCATGAAAACGGGACGCGCATTTCAGAAAATGGACAAGAGCGTGCACGCCTTCGCGGAAAGCTTTTTGATCACAGTGCTGTATACGCTGCTGTTTTTGTCGGCGGCGATGGTGCTCGGCATCCCGACCGCCTCGGTGATGACGTTGGTGGCGTCCGCAGGCGTGGCGATCGGTCTGGCGCTGCAGGGCGCTTTGGCGAATTTCGCGGGCGGACTGCTCATTTTGCTTTTCAAGCCCTTTCGCGTCGGGGACTATATCGTGACCGCAAACGGCGAGGGCACGGTCATCGACATCACGGTCGTCTACACCACCCTGCAGACTCTGGATCATCGGCACATCACGCTGCCGAACGGCGCGCTCACCAACGCCGCCGTCACCAACTGCAGCGCCGAGCCGCTGCGCCGCATCGATCTGACCTTTTCCGCGTCCTACACCTGCGATGCGGAAAAGGTCAAGGCGGTGCTCACAAAGGTCGCGGCGGACGATCCGCTCGTGATGGACGATCCCGCCCCCGTGGTGCGCCTTTTGTCTCACGGGGACAGCGCGCTTGTCTATACGCTGTATGTGTGGTGCGACAGAAGCAACTATTGGGCGGTTTATTATAATATGCAGGAGCAGGTCAAAGCGGCGTTTGATGCGGCGGGGATCAGCATCCCGTATCCGCAGATGGATATACACATTGACAAATAAAATGTAAAATATACAAATAGTATAGGAGATAACCATGACAAGACTACTTATCGTGCGGCACGGGCAGAGCATGGCGAATGTCGGAGAGATCTTCGCCGGTCACTATAATGTGCCGCTTTCGCCCCTCGGGCACGAGCAGGCAGAAAGAACGGCGGCGTTCCTGACGGCGCACTATGCCGTCGATCGGGTGTACAGCAGCGATCTCGACCGCGCCATGGAAACGGCGGCGTGCACGGCAAAAAAGCTGCATCTGACGGTCACGCCCGTGCCGGCGCTGCGCGAAATTTTTGCGGGCGAATGGGAGGGCAAGCGGTTTGACCGCCTGGCAGCGGAATATCCGGCGGATTTTGGCAGATGGCTTGCCGATGTCGGCGAGTCCGCCTGTACCGGCGGCGAGAGCGTCGCGGAGGTCTCAGAGCGGGTGGTCGGGGCGCTCGAAAGGCTTGCCGCCGAAAACGACGGCAAAACGGTGCTCGTTGCGACCCATGCACTGCCGGTGCGGGTGTTTCAGTGCTTTGTGCAGGGTATACCCGCCTGCAACATGAAGGATGTGCCGTGGGTGAGCAATGCCTCCGTCACCGAGGCGACCTTTGAAAACGGAAAATTCACCCTTGTCGCCGTCGGCATGGACGCGCATCTTGCCGATCTCAAGACCTCCCTTCCGGCGAATGTATAAGAAAAAATCCTCCGCTGACTTTCGCGTCAGCGGAGGATTTTTTTTGGTGTGCAGATCAGTATTTCTTGTGCTGCAGGGCGGTCTCGGTGTTATAGATCGCCTGCACGGCGGCGCGGTCGGCGTTGACGACGATATAGGTGTAGATCGCGTCGAAAATGGCGAGCTGCGCGATGCGGGAGCTCATGGCGAGGATGGAGTGCCGCGTTTCGTCGGACTTGGTGCAAAGCGAAATGTCCACCGTTTCGGAGAGCGGAGATGCGCCGTAGTTCGAGATGCCGATGGTGGTAGCGCCGCCGACCTTGGAAAGCTGCATCGCCTCCACGATGTCCACCGACGAGCCGGAGTGGGAAATGCCGACGGCGACGCTCTGGCGGTCAAGATGGGAGGCGATGATCGCCTGCAGGTGGTTGTCGCTGCACGCCTGTGCATTCAGCCCCAGACGCAGGAATTTGTGCGCTGCGTCCATGGCGATGGCGGCGGAATTGCCCAGTCCGAAGATGACGATGCGTCGCGCGTGCATGACAGCGTTTGCCGCGCGTTCGAGCGCGGCAGGATCGAGCACCGATTCGGTGTTTTGCAGGGAAACGGAAATGTCGTGGATACGCTTTTTGAAGATGTCAAAGCAGCTGTCGGATTTGTCCACCTCGCTGACGGCGGAAACATGCGACAGCTCGCCCGCAATGCCGATCTTCAGCGCCTGATACCCCTCAAACCCCAACCGACGGGAAAAGCGCACCACCGTCGCGTCGCCGCAGCCGCAGCGCTTGGCAAGATCGCTGATGGAGATGCCGACGATCTCGGACGGATTTTCGGAAACATAATCCGCGATCTTTCGCTCGCCGGGTCCCATTTCCCGATACAGAAACCGCATTTTGTGGACAATGGATTCCATTTTGCACCTCCAAATGAAACTAATTTCCATTATTTTAACATATTTTGGAGAAAAGTCAATGAAAATGAAAATATTTTTCGCAAATCCATTGAAAACCAGCAGGGAATTTGTTAAAGTGTAGGAGTGTAGATGCGTGGTGTGTCTAAGCTTTGACAAAGGAGTAGTGAGTATGCAGGAGTATTCTGTTAAGGTCGGATTGCTGCCGATGCGCCGCAACACGACCGACCGTCCCCGCGGGACTTTTCTGACATGGTATTCTGCAGAGCAGCGTGGGCATCGCTTTGTGAAGTACATTGAGGAGCATTTTTCCACCGACAAGATCACCTTCGTGGACACTAAGGGGATCGGCATTGAGGACCTGGTGTTCGATGACGCCTCTGCGGCAGAGGCGGTGGAGCGGTTCCGCACCGAGAAGGTGGACGCCGTTTTCATCATCAACTGCAACTTCGGCAACGAGGAGGCGGCGGCGGACATTGCGAAGGCGCTCGGGAAACCGGTGCTTTTGTGGGCGCCGCTGGACGATGAATACTATGTGGACGGTATGCGGCCGACCGACTCCCAGTGCGGACTTTTCGGCGTGTCCCGTCAGTTCCAGCGTTTCCACATCCCGTTCTCCCACCTGCCCTGCTGCACGGTGGAGTCGGAGGAATTTGCAAAGGGGTTTGACTCGTTCGTGCGGGTCACCTGCATGGTCAAAAACTTCCGCGGGCTGAAGATCGGTCAGTTCGGGTCGCGTCCCGCGCCGTTTTTCTCGGTCATTTGGAACGAGGGCGAGCTGATGGAGAAGTTCGGCGTGCGGGTGCGTGCGCTCAACTTCGCCATTTTGGAACAGCGCATGAAGGAGATCCTCGAAAAGGGCGGCAAGGAGCTTGTCGAGATTGAGGAGTTCTATAAGAAAAACTACAGGATGGACGACCTGACGCCGCAGTATTTGGAGCGCATGGCGGCGCTGGTGCTGACCTATAAGAGCTTTTTCGAGGAATATGATCTCGATGTCATTTGCGCCGAGTGCTGGACGGCGACGCCGGTTATGTTCGACGGATTGGCGCCCTGCGCCGTCTACGGCGTTTTGAACGACATGGGGTATATGGTCGCGTGCGAGAGCGATATGCACTGCGCTTTGACCATGGTGCTGCTCAAGGCGGCGACGATGGGCGAGGGGAAACCGCTTTTCGGCGAGTTCACCGTGCGGCATCCCGAAAACCGCAACGCCGAGCTTTTGTGGCACTGCGGGCCGTTCCCGCTGTCGCAGAAAGCGCCGGACAGCGAGGCGCGCCTTGTCAATCAGCGTGAATGGTTCCGTGCCAAGGACGGCACCTACACCGTCGCCCGCATGGATCAGGAGAGCGGCAGCTATATGATCCTGCCGCTGTGCTGCCACACGACGAAGGGCCCCAAGACGCACGGCACTTATCTTTGGGGCGAGTTCGAGGATCTGCAAAAGGTGGAGGATCGCCTGCTGGAGGGCCCGTATATCCACCACTTTGTGGAGATCGAGGGCGACTATACCAAGGAGATCAAGGAGTTCTGCAAATATTTCCCCGCATTGAAGCCGGATACGGTTTGAGTACATAAAAAGGAGTAAGAGATATGCAGTATCAGATGAATGAATTTTTGTTTTCCATGATCCTGACCGAGCTGGAAGACGCCGTGGGCAAGGAGAACTGCTCCACCCGCGCCATCGACAAGGTCACGCACAGCGTGGACTACTATTGGCTGTCCCGCATGTGGGCGGATCGCGGCTGTCTGATGCCCGAGGCGGACATCATCGTTTGCCCGAAGGACGCGACCGAGGTCTCGAAGGTGCTCAAAATCGCCAACTACTATAAGCTGCCGGTCACCACCTGGGGCGCGGGCGGCGGCACGCAGGGCGGTGCTATTCCGGTTTGCGGCGGCATCCTGCTCGACACCAAGCGCATGAATCAGATCTATGAAGTGAACACCGAGGGCATGTACATCGAGTGCGGCACGGGTGCGATCTATAAGCACATCGAATGGGCGGCAAACGAGGTCGGCAAGGCGACCATGCACTATCCCTCCTCACTGACCTGCTCCACCGTCGGCGGATTTTTGGCGCACCGCGGCATCGGCGTCTGCTCCACCAAATACGGTAAGATCGACGACATGGTGCTGCAGATGGAGGTCGTTCTCCCGAACGGCGACATCATCAACACCTCCTCCGCACCCAAGCATGCGGCAGGCCCCGACCTCAATCAGATCTTCATCGGCTCCGAGGGCACGCTCGGCGTCATCACCAAGGCGCAGATCCGCATTTTCGATCAGCCCGAGGATCGCCGTTTCCGCGGCTTTTTGTTCCAGGATATGCACGGCGCGTTCCGGGCGGCAAGAGAGCTGCTCCAGAAATTCAAGCCCTCCGTCATGCGTCTGTATGATGAGGCGGAGACCGCAACGCTCATCAAGAAGATCGTCGGCGTGGAGCGCAAGGGCGCGTTCATGAATGTTGCCTATGAGGGCGTCAAGGAAATGGTGGATGTGGAGGAGAAGATCCTGCTCGACACCTTCAGGAAATACGGCGCAGAGGACATGGGCAGCGAATACGGCGAAAAATGGTGGGACGAAAAGATCACCTTCTTCTATCCCGGCCACATGATGGATATTCCGCAGATGTTCGGCACGATGGACACCATCGCCCCCTACGACAAGATCGAGGAGATCTATTGGGCGATGAAGGAGGCCATCGAAACGAACTTCCCGCAGGCGAAGTTCATTGCGCACTTCTCACACTGGTATGAGTGGGGTGCGATGGTGTATGACCGCTTCATCATCGACGGCAAGGATGTCCCCAAGGATCCGGTCGAGGCGCTGCGTCTGCACCAGGCGGTCTGGACCTGCGGCGTGCGCACGGCGCTGGCACACGGCGGCGTTGTCAACGACCACCACGGCGTCGGCATCAAGCTCGGCAGACTCATGAAGGAGCAATACGGTCCCGCCATGCAGGTGTTCGAGGGACTCAAAAAGACGCTGGATCCGAACGGTATCATGAACCCGTTCAAGCTTGGACTGTAAGAAAGGAGCATACATACTATGGTTATGTCGGATAAAGCGAAACAGCATGTGGACTCCTGCCGTTTCTGCTGGATGTGCCACCATATCTGTCCGATCGGCAACGCGACCGGTCACGAGCGCAGCACCGCGCGCGCCAGAGCGCTCGGTATCTCCCTTGTCAACCGCAACACCATTCCGCTCGAGGAGATCATGGACAACATCTATGAATGCGCGACCTGCGGCGGCTGTGTCCATGTTTGTGTGACCGGCTGGGATCCCGTGATGTTTACAAAGGAGACCCGTCTGCACGCGGCACTGGAGGGCAAGCTCCCGTCCTATATTCAGACGCTGCTCGACAACTGCCTGGAGACCGGCAACGCCTATGGCAAGACCGCGCTTTGCGACGGTCTGACTGCGGCGATCAAAAAGCACGAGAAAAAGACCGACACGCTGCTTTTCCTCGGCGTGGACGCACGGTATATGGCGTGTGAGCAGGCGAAAAAGGCGATCGAGGTGCTGGAGAGCGCCGGCGTGGACTTCACGACGCTTGCCGATGAACCCGCCTCGGGCGCACAGCTCGACTTCCTCATCGGCGCTGCCAATGAAACAAAAGAGCAGATGACTGCTGCGGCGAAGGTGCTCGACACCTTCAAGACCGTTGTGGTGTATGATCCGAACGACGCCAAGGCGTTAAAGCAGCTCTATAAAGAGTACGGCGTGGAGCTTTCCTGCGCGGTCGTGACCTATACGACCTATGTGGCAAAGCTTTTGAAGGACGGCAAGCTGCAGCCGAAGAACACCGGCAAGACCGTTGTGTTCCAAGATCCCTTCCAGCTCTCCCGCGATCTCGGCGAGACCGAGGAGCCGCGCGAGATCATCGAGAACTATGCGGTGCTCGGCGAAATGCTCCTGAACCGCGACGAGACCATCTGGGCGGGCAACATTCTGATGGCGCAATATCTCCCCGAGGTCATCGACGAGGTGGCGCGCCGCCGTCTTTTCAACGCCGAGAGCATCGGCGCAACGACGATGGTGACGGCGTCCGTTTCGGAATATTGGGCGCTGAAGCACGTAAAGCAGGACAAGATCGAGGTTCTGTCCATCGAAGATCTCGTTTTGGGCTGAGGAGGTCATAGCAATGCTGGTAACCTTACAGGAAATCATCGGCATGGCGGAAAAGGGCACTTTCTGTGTCCCCGCCTTTAATGTATACAACATCGAGACGGTCATGGGCGTGATCGAGGCGGCGGACGAGGAAAAAGCGCCGGTCATCCTGCAGGTCTATCCGCGTCTTGTCAACGAGCAGGTCGGCTATTATATTGCTCCCGCCGTTTTGGCTGCTGCGAAGAAGGCGAGCGTGCCCGTCTGTCTGCACCTTGACCACGGCCCGTCCGAAAAGGAAGCGCTCAAAATGCTGCGCTGGGGCGCCACCGGCATCATGGTGGACGGCTCGGTGCACGAATATGCGGACAATGTGGCGCTCACCCGCCGCGTCGTGGACATCTGCGGCACGGTCGGCGTCGGCGTCGAGGGCGAGCTCGGACACATCGGCAGCGTCAACGACGATGCCATGTGTGCGTTCACCGATCCCGATCAAGCGGCGGACTTCGTGAAAAAGACGGGTGTCACCTGCCTCGCGGTGCTCATCGGCAACGCACACGGTCACTATAAGAAACCGCCGAAGCTGGACATCGACCGCGTGCGCGCGATCCGCAAGGCGACCGGCGGCATCCCGCTGGTGCTGCACGGCGGCTCCGGCATCCCCGACGACCAGGTGAAGGCCGCCATCAAGGAGGGCGTGCGTAAAATGAACATCGGCACGGATGTGTGCTGTGCGTTTGCCGACGGCGCGACGGCGGAGCTGAACAACCCCGACCGCAGCCTGGCGGTGGATCTGTTCATGAAGCCCGCCATTGCGTCCGTTAAGGCGCTGGCGGTCAACAAGATCCGCCTTGTCGGCGCAAACGGAAAGGCAACGGTATGAGTAAGATCGTGGGAATCGGCGCGTGCGTGATGGACACGCTGGTGACGCTGCCGCACTATCCGACCGAGGACACCAAGCTGCGCGCCGAAAGCAGCAAGCCCGCGGGCGGCGGCCCCGTCGCGACGGGGCTTGTTGCGGCGGCAAAGCTCGGCGAGAGCGCCGGATTTGTCGGCGTGCTGTCCGACGACGCGGGCGGACGGTTCTTGCAGCAGGATTTTGAAAAATACGGCGTGGACACGGCGGCGGTCGATGTGCTTTCGGGCTATCGCTCGTTCACATCCGTCATCTGGCTGTCCCGCGCAACAACGACCCGCACCTGCGTTTTCGACAAGGGCGACCTGCCCGCGCTTTCGCTGTCCGAAAACCAGAAAAAGGCGATCCTGTCCGCAGAGCTGCTCATGGTGGACGGCAACGAGCTTGCCGCCGCTGTGGAGGCGGCAAAGCTTGCAAGGGAAAACGGTGTCAGGGTGCTTTATGACGCGGGAGGGCTGTATGACGGCGTGGAAAAGCTGCTGCCGCATGCGGATTATCTCATCCCGTCGTGCGAATTTGCCCTCGGACACACCGGCTGCGGGACCGTGGAGGATGCGGCGAAAAAGCTCTTTGACACCTATCACCCGCAGGTCGTTGTCATCACCTGTGGCAAGGACGGCGGCTATTACTATGACGGGAACGCGGGCAGGACCTATCCCATCTATCCCGCAAAGGTCGTCGACTCCAACGGCGCGGGCGATGTGTTCCACGGGGCGTTTGCGGCGGGACTCGTGAAGGGCTTTGCGCCCTACACCTGCTGCCACTTCGCCAGCGCGGTGTCCGCGTTGAAATGCACGGGCGTCGGCGCAAGAGAAAGCGTGCCGTCGTTTGACACGGTGAAAAACTATTTGAAGGAGAATGGATATGACCTATAAGAGACATTGGGACGACAAAAAAGAAGGACTCACCCCGCTCTATAAGCTCGGCAACAGCGGCTGTCACGCCATGGAGATCGACGGCCTGTTCCTGAAGGCGGGCAGCACCTACAGCGGCGATACCGCCGAGACGGAATACGGTCTGACGCTGCTCGGCGGCACCTGCACCGTCAAGGGCGCCGACTTTGACTATGCCCACATCGGCAAGCGCAAAAATGTGTTTGACGGTAAGGCATATGCCGTGTATCTGCCGCGTCACACCGCGTTCACGGTGACGGCGGACACCGACCTGAAAATCATGATCGCCAAGTGTCCCGCCGACGCGGATCATGCGCCGGTGCTGGTGACGCCGGACGATGTGATCGTCAAGAACCTCGGCAAGCCCGGGTTCGAGCGCGAGGCGCATTTCCTGGTGGACGAGCGCATGAAGGCTTGCCGCATCTATATCGGCGAGAATTTCATCCGCGGCGGACAGTGGTCCTCCTTCCCCGGCCACAAGCACGATGTCAACAACATGCCGACCGAGGGCTTTGCCGAGGAAATTTATTACTATGAATACGATAAGCCCACCGGCTACGGTATCCAGCAGGTGTACACCGCCGACCGCGCCATCGACGAGGCGTATCCCGTCCGCAACGGCGACATCGTGGAGATACCGAAGGGCTATCATCCCTGCTGTGTTGCACCGGGCTACACCGGGTATCTTCTGTGGATGATGAGCTGCGACAACCGCGGCTTTTACATGACCGCCGATCCGGAGCAGGATTGGCAGAACCACTGAGAAAAGGCGGGAAAGTGTTATGCTGGAGCAACTGAGAGCGAAAAACCCCTCCCTGCGCCTGCACACGGTGGGCGATCCGGCATTTGCAACTTTCGGCAGAGTGGTCGACGGACTGGAGGTATCGCCGCTCCTTGCGGCGGCACATGCCGTTTCTCTGCCGCAGGAGGGCTCGCAGTATACGGCGAGCGAGCCGACCTTCGAGGCGCTGCCGATCGCAAAGAAGATAGCAAACGAGCTGTTCGGACAGATGCCGACGCAGATAGGTTTCTGCTTCGGACACAACCGTTTTTTGAACGCCGTCGAGTGGCATACCTCAAGCGAGATCAATGTCGCCGTGACGCCGCTCGTGCTCATTTTGGGGCACACCTACAGTATTCGGAACGGCACGCTTTCGAGCGACAAGCTCACGGCGTTCTTTGTCCCCGCGGGAACGGTCATCGAGGTGTTTGCGACAACGCTGCACTTCTGCCCCTGTGAGGTGGAGAAAACGGGATTCGGCTGCGTGGTGGCGCTGCCAAAGGGCACGAATACGCCGTGCGACATACCCCCTGCCGACAAGCGGCTGTTCCGCAAAAACAAGTGGCTTTTAGCGCACGAGGACAACGCGGCGCTCATCGCCCGCGGCGCGGTTGCCGGCATCACCGGCGAAAACTATATGCTGCACTATTGACGGAGAACGGTATGAAGATGCAATATTTACTCGGAATTGATTTCGGCGGCGGCGCGTCCAAAGCAACGCTTTTGGCGACGGACGGCACGATCGCGGCGGAGGCGACGGCGGAATACCCGACGCTGTATCCCGCTGCGGGGGCATGCGAGCAACGCCCCGCCGACTGGATCGGTGCGCTGTGTGAAAATGTGCACACGCTGCTCGGAAAGAGCGGTGTTGCGCCGACGGATATTCTGGCGATCGCTATCGATTCTGCGACGCATACCTCGCTTGTGTGCGACAGGCATTTCACCCCGCTGCGCCCGGCGATGCACTGGACGGACAGCCGCAGCCGTCTGCAGGCGGATCGCCTGCGCGAACAGTGCGGCGAGGATATTTTCAAAAAGACCTTCCACAAGCCGGACACCATCTGGACACTGCCGCAGCTTTTGTGGCTGCGGGAAAACGAGCCGAAGGTGTTTTCTGCGGTGCGGCACATTTTCTTTGAAAAGGACTATATCCGCTATTTCCTGACCGCGACCCATTGCACCGACTACATCGAGGCGCAGGGCAGCATGCTGTTCGACTGCAACACGATGCAGTGGGACGAGGAGCTGTGTGCTCTTGCGGGCATCACGCCGCAGATGCTGCCGCCGCTCAAAAGTCCGATCGACATCGTCGGCCGTGTGACCGATGAGGCGGCAGCGGCGACGGGGCTGGCGGCGGGCACACCGGTCATCTGCGGCACGACCGACACGGTGATGGAGGTGTTTGCCTCCGGCGCGGTGGAAAAGGGCAATGTGACGGTAAAGCTGGCGACGGCGGGACGCATCTGCGTCATCACCGACCGCCCCTATCCCGACCGCCATCTTGTCAACTATTCCCATATTGAGGAAGGGCTTTGGTATCCCGGCACCGCTACGAAGGCGGCGGCATCGTCCTATCGCTGGTATCGCGACACCTTCGGCGGCGATTATCGCGCACTGGATGCGGGTGCGGCGGGGGTGCCGCTCGGCTGCGATGGGCTTTTGTTCCATCCGTATCTGAACGGCGAGCTGACGCCCTATGCCGATCCGCAGCTTTGCGGCAGCTTTACGGGCGTGCGGGCGACGCACACCCGTGCGCATTTCACCCGCGCTGTGCTGGAGGGCGTGGCGCTGTCGCTTTTGGACAGCAAGCGGTATCTCGACAGCCTCGACATTCCCTATGACGCGGCGGCGACGCTGATCGGCGGCGGCGCAAAAGGACCGCTTTGGCGGCAGATTACGGCGGACGCTTTGGGTATGACGCTCAAAACCACCGAGAGCAGCGACTCCTCGCTCGGCTCTGCCATGCTGGCGGGCATCGCCGCGGGCGTGTTCCGCGACGCAAAGGACGCGGTCGCCCACTGCGTGAAGGCGGCGGATGTGGTGCGCCCCAACACCGAGAACACCGCGGAATATGCCAAGCTGTTCACGGTATATAAACAGATACACGACGCCCTGGCGCCGATCTACAGAACACGGGAGATTTGACGATGCATATTGTGGTTTGCGTGCGGCAGGATCTTGACGGTGCGCTGTCGCCCTTTGACGCCTGCGCCTATGAGGCGGCGCTGCGGGTGGACGGCGCGGCGGTCACGCTGCTCAGCATGGGGCCGCCGAAAACGGCGGATCTTCTCACTTCCCTCACAAGACTCGGCGCGGCGCGCGCGGTGCTGCTGACCGATCGCGCCTTTTCGGGTGCGGACACGCTGGCGACGGCATATACGCTGTCGCTTGCGATAAAAAAGCTGTCGCCCGACCTCATTTTCTGCGGGCGGCAGACACTGATAGGCGACACCGGGCAGGTCGGCCCGATGCTGGCGGCGCAGTGCGGCGCGGCGATCGTGACAAGCGCCATGGAAATTGCGGTCACAAAGGACGGTGTTTGCTGTAAGACCCGCGACGAGGGCGACATGTGTGCGCCGTTTCCGGCGGTCGTGACGGTGGAGCGCATCAACACGCTGCGCCTGCCGTCGCTGCGCTCAAAATGCGGCGCGGTAGAGGTGTGGGACGCGGCGGCGCTCGGCGCGGATGTTTCCCGCTGCGGCCTTATCGGCTCACCGACGCGCGTCATCGAAAGCCGTGAAAACACCGCCGGTCGGCGGCACTGTCGGTTCATCACCCCCGCCGAGCTGCCCGCCGTCATTGCGGATGCACAGAAAAAAAGCGCGGCAGCGGTGACCTTTGAAAAAGCGGCTTGTCCGCTTGCAAAGGTGCTGATCGTCGGGGAGACCCCGCGCGCCTTTGCCGAGGCGGTGGGGAAAACGGTCGTGTGCCTCGAAGAAAAAACGCCGAAGGCATTGGCGGCGGCGATACGGGCGCAAGACCCCGACGCCGTGCTTTTCGGGACAGATGCCCGGAGTCGCCGCACGGCGGCGCTCGTCGCCGGCGAAAACGGGCTGGGGCTTTGTGCCGACTGTACGGCGCTCGAAACAGACGGCAAGACGCTTTTCATGATCCGTCCCGCGCTTTCGGGCAGCGTCATTGCGAAGATCAAAAGCAACACCCGCCCCGCCATGGCGACGGTGCGCACCACGGTGCAAAGCGCCGCGGTGACGGTCGGTGCGGGCTTCGGCGTGAAAAACGAGATCGAGAGAGTGCGCGCCTTTGCCGAGAGATACGGCGCGTCGCTTGCCGCGTCGCGTCGCCTGGTGGATAACGGCGTTTTGCCGTATGCGATGCAGGTGGGACTGACCGGCAAAACGGTCGCGCCGCCGGTGTATATTGCCGTCGGCATTTCGGGCGCGGTGCACCACATCGTGGGCATGCAGCGCGCGGGCACGGTCATTGCGATCAACCCCGACCGCAAAGCCCCTATTTTCGACTATGCCGATTGCGGCATCGTCGCCGATTTTTCCGACATGGACATCTGAATTGACAAAAAGATCGGTGTTCACCTGTGGTGGACACCGATCTTTTTATATGGTAAAAATTCTGTTTTGCTGTCGGTAGGCGGTGGGGGTGAGCCCCGTTTTTTCCTTGAAAATGCGGCAGAAGTGATAGGGGCTCGAAAACCCGCAGGACTCCGCCACCGCGCCGATCTTCTCCGTTCCCTCACTGAGGAGTGCTTTTGCCTTGTGCAGACGAATGTCGATGAGATACTGCCGCGGCGTGGTCTTATAGGTTGCCACAAACAGACGGCGGAAATATACCTCGCTCATGTTGCAGCACGCCGCCAGTGTCGCGTTTTTGATCTCCGGCTGCGCATAGCAGCGCCGGAGGTAGCGGATCGCCGGCATCAGCGGATGCCATTTCTCGCTCTCCCGCGCCAGGCGGTGCAGCATGTCATAAAAAATGCTCATGATCTTCGCTCTGTTTTCCGCAAACAGCGACAGCGCCTTCATGGTCTCGAACGCCTGTATATATCCGTCGGCGCTTTGCAGCGGCAGGGCGATGATCTCGTCGCACAGCGGCGAGGCGCAGTCAAAATTGATGACGGGAAAGGTGCCGGTCTTGTCGCCGTGCAGGGAATAGCTCCTGCCTTTCGGCAACAGCACGGCATGACGGTTGTCGGACACGGTCTCTTTGCCGTCGAGGGTATAGGTGATCCTGCCCTCGGCGCAAAAGGACAGTCCATAGCTTTTCCTGTTGCGGATGCTCACCTGCCGCCCCTTGGGGGAGAAAACGGTGAGGAGGTCGTCGATGGCGGTGACGGTGACACGGCTAAGCGACTCCATGCTGACACCTTCCTTTCCTTTGTTGCTTGCAGTATACCACTTTTGGCAAGAAAAGCAATCAAACTATAATAAATTAGTATCAAAAAAGTCAAAAAAGTGTCGTTTTCTGCATTGCACACCGCCGCAATTCTTCCTATAATCGGAGGAAAGGAGGGATACCTATGCAGTTTGCGGGAAAGACCGCTGTTCTGACAGGGGCGGCGTCGGGCATGGGCTTGCTGTTTGCGCAGAATTTTGCGGCGCTCGGCGGCAATGCGGTCTTGTGTGATGTGAACGAACAGGTGCTCACGGAAAAGGTACGGGAGATAAACGAAAAGGGCGGCAGCGCGATCGGCGTTGTCTGCGATGTGCGGGACTATGCGCAGGTGTGCGCCGCCAGAGATCAGGCGGTCGAGGCGTTCGGCAGCATCGACATTCTCTGCAATTTTGCGGGCGGCACAGCGGTGCGGATGCTGCATGTCGATCCGGCGCTGGAGTTTCCCGACATCCCGATCGAGGTCTATGATTGGGGACTCGATGTCAATTTGAAGGGACAGTTTTATTTCGACCACGCCGTCATGAAGCAGATGCGCCATCAGAAAAGCGGGCTTATCGTCAACATCGGCTCCATCACCGGCATGGAGGGCGACGGGAGAGGGGTGGACTATCCCACTGCCAAAAGCGGCGCGATGTTCGGACTGACAAAGTCGCTGGCGCAATACGGCGCAAAGTACGGTGTGCGGTGCGTCTGCGTTTCGCCCGGGCCGGTGCTGACAAGAGCGGCGATGGCAAACATGAAAACGCTTTTGCACCGCGCCGCAGAGCCGCAGGAAATTGTGGATCTCATCCTGTTTTTGGCGTCTGACAAGGGACAGTTCATCAACGGCGAAAACATCATGATCGACGGCGGCAGAAACGCCGCGCAGAGGTATTGTCCATGAAAGAGAGCTTTTTCGGCAGAGAGGATGCCGTGTTGACGGCGATGGTGCAGGCGGACACGCCCGACAGGATCATCGAATTGATGAACAAGGCTGCCGCAGAAGGGGCGGAGGCGTTCGGCATACAGCTGGAACGGCTCAAAGCCTGCTATAAGACCCGTGCGACCCTTGCCCATCTTTTTGCGCACGCGGGGGAAAAGCCGCTGTATGTCACCAACTATCGCATTGCCGAAAACGAGGGAAAAAGCGATGAGACGCTGGCGACGGAGCTTTTGGAGCTGGCGGCGTGCGGTGCGGATCTCTGCGATGTGATGGGCGACTGCTTCGATCGGCAGACGGGGGAAATGACCTATGACACTGCCGCCGTGGAAAAGCAAAAGGCGCTCATCGATCGGTTGCACGAAAAGGGCGCAAGCGTGCTGATGTCCTCGCACATTTTTCATTTTGTGCCGGCGGAAAAGGTGCTGAAAATTGCGCTTGCGCACCAAAGCCGCGGCGCGGACATCGCAAAGATCGTGGTCGGGGCGGAAAATGAGGACGAGGAGATCGAAAACCTCAGGATCATCCATATGCTCAAAAAGACGCTTTCCATCCCGTTTCTTTTTCTCTCGGGCGGGGAATGTCGGCTGCTCAGACGCATCGGCGGGGAGCTTGGCAACTGCATGACGCTTTGCGTTTGCGAACATGACGCATTTGCCACACCGGCACAGCCGCTTTTGACATCCGCAAAATGCATCCGTGACGCCATGCGGCAATGAAGGGGGACAAAAATGAAAGCCATTCTTGTGAATGATGACCGCTCGCTGCGGTGGGGAGAGGTGTCGGATCCCGTTTTGGGGGCGGATGACTGCCTTGTGAAGATCGAGGCAGCGGCGCTCAACCGCGCGGATCTGATGCAGCGTGAGGGGGACTATCCGCCGCCGCCCGGCTGCCCCGATTGGATGGGGCTGGAGATCGCCGGAACGATCGTCGATATGGCGGACGGCGCAAGGAAAAAGTCGACATGGCAGGTCGGAGACAGGGTATGCGCGCTGCTCGGCGGCGGAGGGTATGCCCAGTATGCGGCGGTGAGATACGATATGCTCATGCCCATTCCCGCAAATTGCACGGCGGTGGAGGCAGCGGCAATGCCGGAGGCGTTTGCAACGGCATATCTCAATCTGTTCATCGAGGGAAATATCAAAGCAGGCGACACCCTTTTGATGTGCGCGGGGGCATCGGGACTGGCAAGCGTGGTGATCCCGATGGCAAAGGCCTTCGGCGTGCGGGTCATCACCACCGTGCGGACGGAGAAAAAGGCGCAGAGCATCCGTTTTCTGCATGCCGACCGCGTGGTGGTGACGGAAAAAGAGGACATTGTCGCCGTTTTGCGGGAGGAGCTTGCAAACGGGCATGGCGTGGATGTGGCGATCGATTGCGTCGGCGGCGAAACGATGGGGCGGTGTTTGCCGTTTCTGTCGCACGGTGCGCGGTGGATCATGATTGCCGCGCTCGGCGGGCAAAAGACGGAAATCGACCTCAAAAACATCTATGTGCGCAATGTGCGCATCATCGGCAGTACGCTGCGCTCGCGCCCGCCGCAAGTGAAAGCACAGATCCTTTCGGCGCTTGTGCGGGATGTGTGGCAAAAGGTGGCGGCGGGGGAGATCCGCCCGACGATCTATAAGGTGCTGCCCATCACCGACGCCGAAAAGGCGCAGGACATCTTGTATCGCGGCGAAAATGTCGGCAAGGTCGTTCTGACAGTGGAATAGAAAAAAAGCAACCATGGCGGCATGGTTGCTTTTTTGTTCACACATTTTGCGCCGCAGTATGGTATACTGCCGGGTGGAGGTGTCAAAAATGACCGAAACAAAGAAGAAGTCGGCGTGGCGGCGCATCCTCACCGCCGCTTTGATCGCTTTATGCGTCGTGCTGCTGCTTTTGCTTGGCGTGCGCGGGTATTTCCGCCTGTCGGTGAGAAGCTACTATCGGCACGCGGAAAAGACCTTTGTCATCCCCGGACTGTCCGACGGCATGATCGTGCAGGGGTTGGCATATGAAGAAGAAAAGGGCGACTTTTTCGTCACCGGCTACCGTGCCGACGGCGCAGCGTCGCAGGTGAGCCTTGTGCACCGCGCGGACGGCAAGGAGCAAAAGCGCCTCTCGCTTGCGGATCAGAGCGGCAGCGCTTATCTCGGCCATGTCGGCGGCATCACGGTGGCAAACGATTTTGTCTATGTCGCGGACGAGGCGGGGCTGATGGTCTATTCCCTTTCGGACTTCTATGCTGCCGCCGACGGCGGCACGGTCACGGCGGTCGGTTTCTTCCCGACAAAGACCGCCGACGACAGCCTGGCAGTCGCTTTTGTCCACAATGACGGCGAAAATATCTATGTCGGCGAATTTTTTAGAGAGCAGAACTATCCCACGCCGGACAGCCACAAGTATACGACGGCGGCGGGCGACGAAAGCCCCGCGCTGCTTTTGTCCTTCCGTCTCGACAAGGATGCCCCCTGCGGCATCGCGCCCACGGTCGAAAAGGCGTATTCCATCCCGGGGCTGGTGCAGGGCATGTGCATCGACGACGCGGGCAACATCTGCCTTTCCACCTCGTATGCGGCAGCGTTTTCGCACCTGTATGTCTACGGTACGCCGCAGACCGAGGGCGAGGTCACGGTGCTGGGGCAGACGCTGCCGCGCTATGTGCTTGACAGCTCCTGCCTCAAAGCCGATATCAAAGCGCCGCCCATGGCGGAGGAGATCGTCACGGTGGACGGCAAGCTGTATACCATGTGCGAGTCCGCAACCAATAAATATATCTTCGGAAAATTCACTTCGGCGAAATACTGCTATGCCACCGATCTTGCGGCGTGGCTGTGATAGGGGCTTGCGGCTTTTCCCTTCTTATGGTATACTGCCGTCGGAGGGATGCGTGTGGAGCGGGTTTTTCAGATCATGGAGCTTGTCGGCACAGTGGCGTTTGCCATCTCGGGTGTCATCGCCGGTGTGCGGCATCATATGGATGTGTTCGGCACGACGGTGCTGGGGCTGGTGACGGCGGTCGGCGGCGGTATCGTGCGGGACATGATGATCGGCAGATTGCCGCCGACGGTGTTTTTGCATCCGCTGTGCGCAATCGTGGCGCTGCTCACTTCGCTTTTCCTGTTTTTTCTCATGTACATCCTCAAGGCGGAGGCGGGCACGCGCCTGAAACGCCCGGAGGACATCCTGCTGTTTGTGACCGACACGGTGGGGCTGGGCGTTTTCACGGTGCTCGGCATTGAAACCACCGTGCAGGCGGGCTACACCGGCAGGGCGATGCTGCTGTTTGTCGGCATCATCACCGGCATCGGCGGCGGCATCTTCCGCGATGTGTTTTCCGGCGTGATCCCCGCTGTGTTCCGCAAGCATGTCTATGCCCTGGCATCGGCGGCGGGCGCGCTCGTCTATGTGCTGCTCATGCCGTATGTGTCCTATCGCATCTGCATGCCCGCGGGGTTTGTCACCGTCGTGGTGATCCGCGTTTGCGCTAACATTTTCAAATGGGATCTGCCGATTGTCGGCGGAAAAGAGAAACGGGAGGCTTGACATGGAGCACTTTTCCATACCGTCCGCGTGGCAGGGGGAGACCCTGCACGGGATCGTCGTCGCGCCGCAGGGCGCGCCGCGCTGCCTTGTGCAGTTTGTGCACGGCATGGCGGAATATATCGAACGCTATGTGCCGGTGATGGAATTTCTGGCGCAGCACGGGATGCTGTGCTTCGGGCATGACCATATCGGGCACGGTGACACGCAGAAAACCGTCAAAAAGCGCGGTCACATGCCGTATGCAAACGGCGGGGACATTTTGGTGACGGATGTGCTGGCGGTGCAGGCGCATGTGAAAGCACAGTACCCGTCGCTGCCGACCGTCCTTTTCGGACACAGCATGGGCTCCTTCGTGGTGCGCAGCACCGTTGCAAAAGCGCCCGCGACCTACGCGGCACTCATTGCGTGCGGCACGGGCGGCCCGCAGGCTGCCATCGGCGTCGGACGCGCGCTCACGGGGCTTTTGCGCGGCGTGAAGGGGGAGAAGCATCGCTCCCGCCTTTTGTATGCGCTGATGTTCGACGCTTTTTCAAAGGGCTTTCCCGAAAAAGAGGCGTCCGCCTGGCTTTCCCGCAATCCCGAAAATGTGCGGGCATATGACGCGGACGAAAAGTGCGGGTTCATGTTCTCGGTCGGCGGCATCCGCTCGCTGCTTGCGGTGAACGGCTTTGCCAACAGCAAGGCGTGCTTTGCCGCAACGCCGCACTTTCCGATCCTGCTCATCGCGGGGGATCACGATCCCGTCGGCGATCACGGGAAGGGCGTGAAGCGCGTGGCAGAGCTTTACCGCGAGAGCGGACACACCGATGTCACGCTGCGGCTTTTCGAAAACGATCGGCACGAAATTCTCAATGAAAACGACCGCGACGAAGTGATGAAAACGATACTGGACTTTATAGAAGAAAAGCTCCGCTTTTGAGCGGAGCTTTTTTCTATATAGGCGTTACTTTTCGAGCAGCTTGTCCATGATGGACGGGCCGTGGGGAACGAAGTTGCCGGTTTTGGCGGCAGTCGCCTCGGAGAAGGTGTCGACGCCCGAAACGGTCTTGCGGGAGTCGAAAAGCAGATACGGCACGGGGTCGGAGGAATGGGTGCGGGTGCACAGAGGGGTCGGATGATCGGGCATGACCAAAATGCGGCAGTCCCCGTGCGCCTTCAGATAGTCGAGCAGGGGGGCGAGCACCTGACGGTCGATCTCCTCGATCGCCTTCACCTTGTTTTCCGCCTCGCCGCGGTGACCGCACTCGTCGGGTGCTTCCATGTGCACATAGGCAAGATCGACACCGTTTTCAAACAGCTTGACGGCGGCGGCAGCCTTTCCGGCAAAGTTGGTGTCGATATAGCCCGTCGCGCCCTCGACCTCCGGCGTCTGCATATGGGCGCAGATGCCGATGCCCTTGAGAAGATCGACGGCGGAAATGACGCCGGCGGTGACGCCGTTTTTCTCCTTGAAGTCCTCGAGCGTCGGCTTCACACCCTCGCCCCACAGCCAAATGGAGGTCACGGGCCGCTCGCCGCGCGCGATGCGGGCAAGGTTGACGGGGTGATCCTTGAGAATGTCCACGCTGCGGCGCATCAGGTCAATGAGCGGCGCGGCGTTTTCACTTTTGCTGAGATAGTCGCCGATGACGCGCCCGCTGATGTCGTGCGGCGGGGTCATCGTGCCGAGATCGGTGGTGCCGTTTGCGACCACAAGGCAGTGGCGGTAGGCAACGCCGGCGTAGAAGGTGAAGCGGTCGCTGCCGAGCTTTTCCTGCACGGTTTTCATCAGCTCTGCCGCCTCGGCGGTGGAGATATCGCCGCCGCAATAGTCCACCATGGTCTTGTCCTCATAGCGCGGCTCGTCCGACAGTGTGACAAGATTGCAGCGCAGCGCGACATCGGTCGGCTTCAGGTCCACGCCGATGCTCGCCGCCTCCAGGGGCGAACGCCCGGTATAGCACTTCATGGGATCATAGCCCATGACCGACAGGTTGGCGACATCGCTGCCGGGCTTTAGGCCCTCGGCAACCGTTTTGCACAGCCCGACCTCGGACACCTTTGCCAGCGCGTCCATGTGCGGCTTGTGCGCCGCCTCCATGGGGGTTTTGTTTTGCAGTGCGGCATTTGGCTTGTCCGCCATGCCGTCACATAATACGACCAGATATTTCATAAGACCTCGACCTCCTGTTGCTGGGTTCTATGGTATCACAAAAACCGCTGTTTGAAAAGGAAAAACAATTGTTTTTTGCAAAAAAATATGCTAAAATGGGGCAAAATGACAAAAGGGAGACGGAAAACCTATGCGTATGCGCCGCAAAAAGAATTTGGAGACACGGCTGGCGGAGTGTGCCGACTGGCTCAAAGCCCCCGCCATGCCCGCCGACCGCGATTTTCGCGCGGCAAAGGAACAGGCGGCGTTTCTTGACCTTGACGGCTGGTTTGAAAAGAAGCAGCCGCTTTGGCTGGAGATCGGCTGCGGACGGGGACAGTTTGCGGCGGAGCTGGCAAGGCAGCATCCCGAGGTGAACATTCTGGCGGTCGAAAAGGTCGCGAATGTGATCGTTTCCGCTGCCGAAAAGGCGAAGGAGCTGGCGCTGCCCAATTTGCGGTGCTTAAACTGCGCCGCCGAATATCTGCCGCGGTATCTGCAGCCGCACACGGTGGAGCGGCTGTATCTCAATTTTTCCTGCCCGTTCCCGAAGGCGCGCTATGCCGCGCATCGGCTGACATCCGAGCGGTTTTTGCCCATCTATGACGCGCTGCTCACGGAAAGCGCGGAAATCCATCAAAAAACCGACAACCGCGCCTTTTTTGAATATTCTATCGAAAAGCTCACGGGCTTCGGCTATGCGCTGAAAAATGTGTCCCTTGACCTGCACCGCAGCGATTTTGAGGGCAACATCGTGACCGAATATGAAAAGCGGTTTGCCGACCTCGGACAGCCGATCTACCGCTTGGAGGCATATCGCCGTTCATAACGGGCAAACTGTCTGCGGGAGGGATCATGATGCCGCAGAAGAAATCGGAAAACGACGCTTTCGGCACAGCGGAGCAGTCCGCCGTCTCCATCGAGGGACAGCCGCAAAACGCCTATGAGATGGTGCACAAATACGGCACCTATAACATTCAACCGACCGCGGACTCCGACAACGAATTTCCGGAGATCGCACAGGGCTTGCCCAAAGCAAAAGAGCATAAAGAAGTGGAACCGAGGCGTGTCACTTGACACGCCTCGGCTCTTTCTTGTTCTGCGTTTATTCCGTGCGCAGCGCCACGACGGGGTCTTTCTTCGCGGCAACGCGCGCGGGGATGAGACCCGCAATGAAGGTGAGGAACATGCTGATCGCCACCAGGATGACGCCGCCCTGCCACGGCAGCGCCGCACCGATGCCGGCAATGCCGGTCAGCGAGCGGATGACGGCGTTGATGGGAATGCACAAAAGCAGGGTGATGCCGATGCCGATTGCCCCCGCAGTAAAGCCGACGATAAGCGTTTCGGCGTTGAAAACACGCGAAATGTCCCGCTTGGACGCGCCGATGGCACGCAGGACGCCGATCTCCTTTGTGCGCTCCAGCACGGAGATATAGGTGATGATGCCGATCATGATGGACGACACCACCAGCGAAATGGCAACAAAGGCGATGAGGACATAGGAAATAGCGCTGATGATGGTGGTGATCGACGACATCATGAGGGCGACATAGTCGGTGTAGCTGATCTTCTGCTCCTGCGCCACGCTGTCGTTATAGGCGGCGATGGCGTCGGAAATGGCATCCTTGTCCGCGAAGGTGGCGGCATAGATGTTGATGGCGGTCGGGTTTTCCTTGTCGATATAGCCGAGCGTTTTGAGGTTTTCGTCAAGCGTCGCGTCCGAGACGGTGGGCGGCATAAAGCTGTCATAGTAGGTCACGAGCGCGTCGGCATCATAGGTGGGCAGCGCCGCGTCCAGCATGGCGGCAAGCTGCGCCGCAGGGAGGCTTTCAAGCTGCTTTGCGGCGGCGTCGGCATAGTCGGCGGTGAGCTGCTTCTTGAGCATGTCCCGCACATAGGCAAAAAGCTCGTCGTCGGACAGCCCCGCCACATAGTCGCGCACGGTGTCTGCGCTGACACCCATTTCCGCGGAATAGCTGTCCGCCATGGCTGCCTCTATCTTAGCGCGGGTCATGTCCTTCATGACATTTTCCACTGCGCCGTTCAGGTAGGCGGCAGAGGGCGTGGCGGCGATCTTGCCGTAGAGCGTCGCTTTTTCGGCGGTGGGCAGCGCGGCGGCATAGTCCCTGAACGCCGCCGCCTTTTCGTCGGCGCTTGGCTCGGCCATGCTGTCGGTCTTGAAGGGCAGACCGGTGAACACATCGGTGTCGCGGTCGGCAAGCTGCGCTGCGAGGGCGGGGGAGGCGGCGCTCTTTTCGGCGATATAGTCGGTGAGCGCGGCGGTATAGCCGATGCTGCCGGTGAGCATGGAGGCGGCAGCATCGGCGTTCGGGCGGATGATGCCCGTGATCTTCAGCGTCAGCCCGTTGTTATAGAGATAGCCGCGTCCGGCGGCGGTGGCGGTCAGATCGACATATTTCCCGCTTTCCTTGTCATACTGCCAACAGTCGGCGGGCAGCACCATAGAAAACGAGCGGCTGCAGATGTCCTCATAGGACCACTGCTGTGCGGAGCCGGTCGTTGTGCTCCCCTCGTTTTTCATGAGCGCCTTCAGCTCCTCGGTCGTTTTCAGCCCGAGGGCATAGAGGCTGACATCCTGCACCTCGTTGTTTTCGTCCACCACCAGCACCAGCTCGTCGTAGTTTTCCGGCCAATGTCCGTATACGAGGTCATACTGGGAGGAAAGGAGCGGGTGCAGCGTTTTGCCGTCGCTGTCGGTGAGCAGTTCCTCGAAAAGCTGCATTCCCGAGCCGGAGGGCATGGCGGCGGCAAACGGGTTTTGCGTCTGTTTGTTTTCCGTGCTGCTCACCTTGTCGCCGCGCAGACGCTGCATCATGTCGGTGATGTCGGCGCGCACGATCTCGCCGTCGGGGTCTTTGGCATAGACGGCGGGGGCTTTCCCGTAGGCATACTGAATGGCGGTGGCGTGCGCAGTGACGGCATTGCCGTCGGTCAAGAGATAGGCCTTGAAGGCGGCGAGATCGTTTTTGTTGGTCTCGACCGTGTTCATGCTGTTCATCAGCTTATACATAACGGCGTTGGCATATACGGCGTCCTTTTCGTGATCCGCCTTACTTTGTCCCGCGTCGGCAAGCGTGGTGATGAGGGAGGAGAGATCGACATTTTCCGCCTCCAGCGTCAGCGGATAGGAGGAAAGGGTGTCCTCCTGCACGGCGTTTATATAGGCGTTGATACCGCTGGAAAGCGCCAGGATCAGCGCGATACCGATGATGCCGATGCTGCCCGCAAAGGCGGTGAGCAGCGTGCGCGCCTTTTTGGTGAGCAGGTTGTCGGTGGACAGGGAGAGCGCCGTCAAAAAGGACATGGAGGTGTGCTCTTTGCGCCCCTTTTTCGTCGGCGGTGCGGCGGAGGGTGCTTCCTCGGTGTAAGGGTCGGTGTCACTGACAACCTGCCCGTCCAAAAGGCGCACGATGCGGGAGGAATATTTCGCGGCAAGCTCGGGATTGTGCGTCACCATGATGATGAGCTTGTTCGCGGAGATCTCCTTGAGAATTTCCATGATCTGCACGCTGGTCGCGGAGTCGAGCGCGCCCGTCGGCTCGTCCGCCAAAAGAATTTCGGGGTCATTCACCAACGCTCTGGCGATAGCGACGCGCTGCATCTGACCGCCGGACATCTGGTTCGGCTTTTTGTGCAGCTGGTCGGCAAGCCCGACCTTTCCGAGCGCCTCGGTCGCGCGCCGCCGCCGTTCGGCGCGGGACACGCCGGAAAGCGTCAGCGCCAGCTCCACATTGGCCAGCACCGACTGGTGCGGGATGAGGTTATAGCTCTGGAAAACAAAGCCTATCGTGTGATTGCGGTAGGTGTCCCAGTCCCTGTCCTTGAAGGATG
>ERZ1673744.666-NODE-666-length-41244-cov-8.203477_pt1 | contig 41244 bp, 58 predicted proteins | sample MGYA00580207_ERZ1673744 | MGnify/ENA primary metagenome ERZ1673744 (study PRJEB41218, sample SAMN15661751) | gut metagenome | host: Homo sapiens | place: Canada: London | collected 2015-08-20/2019-03-30 | study: EMG produced TPA metagenomics assembly of... | reverse complement strand
GGATATGAATTTCTTTCAGACTCTGTTAACGGATTCCTGGGAATTCACGTCATTTAAGATCCTATAGGCCGGGCTTTATCGCGCGGCCTAAAATTAGAGCGGGCGGCAAGCGTCTCTGCTTCATCCGCGCCGCCCGCGTAATGTTCATTCCTAAGCCGCCCGCTTATGCGTTGGCGGCTTTTTCTTCCAATGCCGCCAGCATCTCGGCCACGGTCGGATAGTTCGCCAATTTGTGGGCGCCCTGCGCCTTCAGCTCCCTAACGCGCTTTTTGATGCGGGCGCATTGGCGGCGAGCGTCGGCAATGCGATCAGCGGCAGTGCGGCCGAGGAAATCCACGTGCAGGCATTGAGACTGCCCCATTTGGCAGGGATTCACGTAAGCGCCATTGCTCGCCCCTCTGCCGGGTACCATCAGCCGAGCAAGCGTTTTCCCCTGCACCTCAAAGCAGAAATACCAGTCAAATAACCTATCGGCCTCGGCATCGAACGGCGCATAAGGGAACAACTCCCACACGGCGCGGGCCAAATCCCTGCCCACGCGAACGGCTTCCTTGCGGTAGTTCTTGCCCTTGCTAATTACGCTCCTTGTAGCGCTTCTCATAGCTCCTCCTCTTCATCATCAACATCACCCCATACGGCCGTAGCGCCATCGATTTCCGGGAGCGCTTCAGCCAGCTTTGACGCGAAGCGCGCGAGCTGGGCAAGATCGGCCGCAAGCTCATCGGCGCCGTCGGCGTCAACGTGAGCGGCGATAAGCCCCGCGCATGCGGCCTTGTTCGCAAGCACATCAGCAATGCCGCGAGCGAGTTCGATAGCCGGGTAAATCGCCATGTGATTCGTTTTCACATCGACGGGCGCAAGGCGCTCGCCCATGAGCTGGGCGGCGGCGGTGAGTGCTTTAACGTCGGCCGAGGCTTTCCCATAAATAGGCGCCGCCGGGGCCGAAGACTTCCGGGGAGCGTCGGCATTCGCCCACGAGAGCAGTTTGCGAACGTCGTTCAGCAAGTGCAGATTCGACGCGCAAAGCGACTGCAGAGAAGCAATGTGCGCGAGCGGAGTAAGTTCGGCGTCATTGCCCTGCAGAGAATCCGCGGATTCTTCGAGGACGTCGGCAATAGAGGCCGAGAGCTCATTAGCGGCCTCGGTGCACTCATCGATATAGGCGGCCGGGAGGTTCTTCACCTCGCTCATATCCGTGGAAAGCAGGCGGGCGAATACCGAAACGGAGAAGGGCTTACGCATAGCGCACCTCCTTCGAATGCTTGAGGGCTTCAGCGTGAGCGAGCTTCAGGAGCTCAGGATTCACCGTAAAGATAGAGGGCAGTTGAGCGCGCCACTCTTCGGGATAGCTCCCGCGCGGGCGGACATATCCAGCGCGGCCGGTGAGACGATTGAAGAGATTGAGGAATTTGCAGATTCCGAGGGTATAGGCGTGCGCGCACACGCCGGCGGCATCATGAAGCGTCATGGCCTTGGCTCCTAGTGTTCGATTGTCGAAGCCGTTCGCCCCTGCTAAAGGGCGGGCGGCACCGTGCGGGTTAGCAGACCGTACACTAGGAAACGGCAAGCCCGAAGGCTTCCCACACGGTGCGCCCATGAATTCATTAGACGCAATGAGGCCGTGTGAACGGATAGCGTCATAGGAGACATACTCACGGGAATTGCTCCCGAATGCCTCAAAAGAAACGCCGCGTGCGCGAGAAGCGCAGGGCGCGGCGGCTATCCGCCTAGTGAAAAGCGGCCTGCTAAAGCCGCGAGCGCTCTTGAAGCGCCTGCCGGTATTATGCCTCGAACTGCCACGGCCGTGCGCGAGGGCGTTGAAAGTCGCATTCATGCCGCCGCCCCCTGCTCTTCGATCCACGCCATCACATCGGCGTATCGCCATGCTGATACTGTTCGGGAGAGCTTCATTCGATCAGGGAAACGCCCAGCATTGAGCATGCTGTAAATCGTCGTTTTGCCGAGACTTGTGAGTTCTTTCACACGGGGCAGGCGGATAAGCCCCGGATATTCTTTCTTCAGTGCTTCGAGCTTTTCAGCATCAAGGCTAGGCGCCCAGCTGGGGGCGGTTTTCGTTTCTGTCTTCTTCATTCTTCATCCTCAATCGGTTGAGTTTTCAAGGCCGCATAGAGGGCGGGAAAGCGCCCGCCGTTCTCCTGCCACTGAAGGAGGAGCAAAAGCCCTATGTCATCGATTACGTAGGAATCAAACTCACGGCCATCGGGTAGGCGAACGCGAGTGCGCTTGCAATGCACATCACCGCCGGGCACCTGCCTCGAAAGGGTGTGAATCGTGCGCGTGAGTTTGTCGGCCCTGAGAGGTGTGCGGACGGAGCCCAAGAGCACGCATAGCTCCCGAACGGAGTAGCAACGCCCTTTAGGCGGCTTGCGTTGAAAGGCCGTGTAGCTCATGCGCGCCCCTTGCTTGCAGAGGGCGCCGGTTTTTCCGTGGGAAGGCAAGCAACCCAACTATCTAAATCGTCAAGGCGCCAGCGCACTAGACGGGCCCCGAGGCGCACGGGCTTAGGAAATGACGGCTCTTCTCGCGAGAGTTCGCGAAACGTCGTTACGCCTATACCGAGGCGGTGCGCGGCCGCTTCTATCGGCACTAGCAACGCCTCCATTCGATAAGGCGAATCTGTGGAAATGGCCTTGTTTGCCATCGTTGAAACGCTCCTTTATGAGAGGTATTAGCTCTATAGGGAACACCGGCGGTGCTCCTTGTAGCTATGAGGAGCATTTCAGAATGAAGAAGAAATCTCACCCCGCTAATTCAATTCGCGGACAGTGTTTTTCTTGATTTACATGGAATATTTTGAATCGGCGAGAAGCTTTAAAAAGTCTGTTCGCTGGGGGCATAGCTTTCCTTGCGCCTTCAATGTCGCAATAGCCCTTTCAACTGCATCCATATTTGTAGCCGGAAGCCCCCGAAGCGATTCTCTTGCTTGCTGATAAGCGCTCGCCGCCTCCTCGGGCGTTACGTTCATGAGCTTTTTTAATCCTCGGTTTTTTCTCTTTCGAGCCAGCAAGGCCGCGTGCGTGTATTGCTCGCTCGCCGCGTCGGCGGCCTTTATCGTCTCCCGGACAAGGCGGCCTAGTTCTTGGGCATATTCGACCGGCAGGCTAATGCCCTCCGTGCCCCCGGCTTGCCTCAGTTGATAGCAGGGAAAGCGCAAGCCGTGGAGCCGGCCCCATGAGTAAGCCAGCACGTTAAAGGCCGCTTGCAGTTCGCGTTGAGTGCCCTGTGTCTCCTTCAGCGCTTTTTTCATCGTGCGTTGATAGCCGGCCTCTAGCTTTCCGTGCTCCTCTTCCGGGGTGTTTCGGAAAGCGTCATAGTACTTTTCAAGATCGGGCCTCATCTTCCCGCCGCCCACTAAGCTCACGGGCATCGGCATCGGCGGCACCGAGGCGGAAAGCTCATCAGGCGTAAGCCATATAAGCTCCTCGGTTTGCCACGAATCGGGCTCTAACGGCTTCTCGCTCGGCTTGCCATTGGCGCCGCAGTCAAAGCCGGGCACGCGGGGAAGGCCAAAGCCATAATGCTTTTGCTCCTCTTCGGAAAGCAGGAGAAACGCTTTGCCCGTACGAGCTAAGCACTCCTCCAGCTGGGAACAAAACTCGCGTAAGAGTGATTTCGCGTTTTCGTATTCGCTCTCATCATCGAGGCCGCGGGCGCCCTCTGCCATCGTGAAGAACGCCGAGGCGGGATATGTAGCCGCGAAATAGCGAAGGCGGGGATTGACGGATAAAGGCTCTAACTCCTCCCCATGCTCAAAATCATCAAAATCGCGCGAGTGGATTTGAATTTTGCATAGGCGCTTTCGTTATGGCGCTCTCAACAATCGGAGCGCGCAAGGGGGCAGGGAAAGCGCGGCCTGCCCCCAGCCTTGCGGATAGCTACCCCGAAGGCTTGCGCACCTGTAAGGCTACCGGCAATGAGCGACGGGCGCCGGTAGTCGGGCAGTGCGGTGTGTGGGTAAAGGCCGAGGGAGTAGGCAGGAGCCGAGGTTTAGCGAGGTGGTAGTAATTTCCCTTACGGGCTTGGGCGCGCCCGGTGTGCCTCGGCGCCGCGAACGGCATTCGCCCCTAGGCTTGCGCCTTGTCCTGAGCGCAGTCACTCGGGCCGCCTTGCCCGCGCATTCCCGCTCGCCGAGTGCATTTCACCTGCTCAAAGTGCAGATAGAGCAGATTTTTTGAACAATCTCAAAGCTCAGAAAACGCCGCCCGGGGAAAGGTCAAACCACGTAACGGCCTCAATGTTGAGTTGCGCCGGGTGTTTTGAGAGGCCGAAGCGCGGCGGGATTTAGAGGCCGCGGGTGTGTGCTTTAACCGGTTATCCCGCAATCGAATCTGAATTTTTGAAAGCATTCAAAAAATATTGAGAAGCCCATTCAACGCCGAAAAGCGTTCACCCCTGAGGCTTCAATCCGTTTTCAAAATCAAAAAAATCTTTCACCCCCTTCACCGACTGCACGGCGCGCGAGTTTTGGCCCCCCGGGCCCGGGTCGAAATACACCTAAGCCGCCCGACAATGCGAGCGCGCCGCCAGCTGGCGAATACGCCCGGGCGAGGAAGATAGGCCGCAAGGGAGGGAGGTCAAGGCCGCGGGAGTTGTGAGGGTGCTCCCACTGCTCCCGCCTTGCTCCCGGCAGTGCTCCCACTAAGATAGATATATAAGCAATTGATTTTTTTATTTTATTTATATATATCTATCTTAGTGGGAGCAGTGGGAGCACTAAAAAACACCCTCTCGGCCTAATTCTCGTCATCGGGCCACTTGCCATCCATGCAATAGCGGCCCCATGCCTCCATGATGCGGCGTCGCTCTGCCGGGTAGGTGCCTCGACTATAGGCGCCGTCATACTTGTCATCGGTTTTGTGGAGCATGCACTGCTCAACGGCCTTCGGGTCGAACCGGCGGTTATTTCCGTGGGCATCATCCTCGGCCCAAGTCCTGAAGGCCGCCCGCATGCCGTGAGGCGTAATCACCCTATCTTTGCCATAAAGCTTTGTCTGCACCGGATCAATCCAGCCCACACCGTCGGCGGCCTTGCGTTTCTTATGCATGCTCTTTAGGCGCTGGGCTAACGCCTCGGGCGTGAGCGCCCCGCCGTTAGGCGAGGTGAATAGGTACGGGGCGCCTTCGATCCTCGGCAGTGTTTTAAGGAAATCGAGCGCGTATGAGGAAAGCATTACCTCACGCAACGCGCGTTTATCCTTCACCTTGTCATTCTCTCTCCGCACCGTCCACACGGCCGCCTCATAGTCAATATCTTCCGGCGCAGTCAATCTCACCGCCTGCGAGCGGCCTGCAGTGAGAATGCAAAAAACAAGGGCTTTAGCCGAGGCGGCTTGCGATAGAAGGAGCTCCCTCATAAGTCTCGGCACCTCCTCCACTGCGCAAGCCGGGTGATTCTCCGTTTCTGCTTTAGGCGCATTCACGGTGCCTAATAGATCGGTCAAAGCCCCGCCGGCAGGGTTTAGCCGGTTTTCTCTGTACCCCTTGAGAATGGCCCATGATGCTATCTGCCTAACCATCGGCCTCAGCTTTTCGAATGTGGCTTTTTTCCCTGCCTGCAATAAAGGCCCGAGGCACCGCAATACATCCATTTCGCTGAGCTGTGCGATAGGAATAAGGCCGAGGACGGGGAGGACATTCTTTTTAAGCCGCGCCTCCTCTCGGCGCCTCCAGCCCCGATTGATCCGCTCTCGCTCCTCCTCTGAATCGTCAAACCACATGCCGGCCACACGCGCGAAGGTAAGCCCTAAGCGCTCATTCTGTTCGGCCTGCGCAATGTCTGCCTTTCTGGCTTCTATGGGGTCAATGCCCTGCTCAATCGCCTTCAGGGCCGCGGCCGCTTTCTCTCGCGCCTCCTTCAGCGTTAGTTCTTTGTAGGAGCCTAGGCCGAAATCTCGGCGTTTCTTTTCCGGCGAGGTATATCGGAGAATCCAACTCCCGGCGCCCGAAGCATTCTTTTTAACATAGAGCCCGAGAACGCCGCCCACGTTATGTAGGCGGTTATCACTGGGGAGGTTCTTTACCTGAAGGGCCGTGAGCTCGGCACCGCGTTTCATATTTCACCCCGTTTTATGATGGTACAAACATAGGCTAAGTGCCATACCATCATACATACCATCAATAAAACGCGGCTAGTGGGGGTCTAAGGCGAACGGCGGCGGGCAGCTTTTTGCGCTAAGTGATTGAAATAAAAGAAAAGCCCGAACTGCTATGAACAGTCCGGGCCTATGTCTTGGTGCCCCTTAACTGACTCGAACAGTTGACCTACCGCTTACAAGGCGGTTGCTCTACCAACTGAGCTAAAGAGGCGGAAAGCGGATTATACAGAAAAATGCGTTATTTGATTCGCATCGGGCGCCGCGGCGCGACGCTGCTGCCCGTAAGTTTTTCGAGCAGTTCGGGGCTCGTCGGGCTCGCCATGAAAGAGGCTCCCTCAACGGCCTGCTCGGCAGCTGCGACATGAACGACACGGTTCAAAGGCACGACGATTTCCATCGAATCCGTCTCATCGCCGAAGCGCGCTTCGAAGGAGAGGTATTCGTCATTCATCTGGAAGCCCCGCACCGCTTCGTCGTCGATGTCGAGAATGATCATCCCGTCCTTCACGTATTCCGTCGGCACCCGGCAGGCGCTGTCGACTTCCACCCAGATGTAGGGGCGGAAATAATGTTCGGCGCAGTATTCCCGAACGGCGTCAATCACGATCGCCCGAAGATTCTGGTAGCTGCTCATGGCGGCATCCTCGACACTCTGAAAGGAAACCCGCATGAATTGCGGGTTCAGAAAAATGGGGTTTCAGCATGTGCATCCCCGCAAGGGGATGCACAGTTGAAGCCTTACTTGCGCATCGTGCGTTCCTGGGCCGTCATCGAATCGATGAAGGACTGGCGCGCAAAGAGGCGCTGGGCATAGATCTCAAGCTTCGTCGCCGTGGCGGAGAGCTGAATGCCGTAGTAGGGAACGCGCCAGAGGATCGGAGCGAGCACCACGTCGATCATGCCGAAGTCGTCCGAGAGGAGGAACTTCGTATCGCCCACGCGCATCGAGAGGATGTCGAGGTTTTCGCGCAGACGCCGGCGGGCGAGCGCACGGCGATCTTCGTTCGAGCGGGCGTTCTCAAGCACCTTCACGTGGGGGATGAGTTCGCGCTCGAGCACATGGAGGAAGAGACGCGTGCGGGCGCGGCCGACCGGGTCCGCGGGCATCAGCTGCGGATGCGGGAAGCGCTCGTCAATGTATTCATTCACAACGTAGACGTTGTAGAGAAGAAGGTCGCGTTCCGTAAGGACCGGAAGCTCACCGTACGGGCTCATGCGGACGACCGCAAGATCTTCCTCGTTCTGCACAACGCCGTCGAGGTCAACCGACTTGACTTCGAATTCGCATCCCTTTTCATTAAGGAGAATGCGGCTCATCTGAGAGAACGGGCAGGTCGGGCCCGAGTAGAGATACATCATCGTGTTTTAGCCTTGAGCGGATGCTGAGTGCCCCGGGGACCACCATTGGATCTCTGGAACGCCTTCCCCTGATGAAAGCGCCTCGGGCACGAAAGATATAAATTGTACCTAAAGATAGTTACGTAACAATTTCAAAGCCATGAAATTTCAATGAACTATCTCTGTTAGAGAGGGAAATATATTTTTGTAAATAAATGTATTGCGACCTAATCTGACGCGTCAATTCCTGCCGTTTGAAAGCGTGCAGGAACGACGCGGAGCGCCTCAGCCTCTCTGCCCGGAGTCCTCAGACCGGATTTTCCTGCGGGATATATTCAATCTCGAGTTCCGGGAACGTCTCCTTGATCAGGCGTCCGAGCGCCTGAATGCCGAACTGCTCCGTCGCCGTATGGCCGGCCGCAAGATAAGGAACGCCGAGTTCCACGGCTTCAAAGGTCGTGTGCTCCCGGATTTCGCCCGAGAGATAAAGGTCGCATCCGAGCGCTGCGGCAACGCCTAGTTCATCCTGAGCGGCGCCCGAGCACCAGCCGATGCGGTGTACGCGTTTATCGGCCGGCCCCACGAGAAGGGGCGTCCGGTGAAGGGCTTTTGCAACGCGATCGGCAAATTCCGCAGCCGTCATGGGGCCTGAAAGAATTTCCCCGGCATGGAGGAGCCCGTATTCGCCCGCACGGGTATCAATCGAGAGTCCGAGGACGCGCGCAAGCTCGGCGTTGTTTCCGACCTCAGGGTGCGCATCGAGCGGCAGGTGGTAGCCGATGAGGTTCATGCCGTTTTCAATGAGGCACCGGATGCGGCGCCCTTTCACGCCCACGATCCTTGCATCCTCGCCGCGCCAGAACCAGCCGTGATGCACGAGAACGGCGTCGGCGCCCTTCGCTGCGGCAGCCTCAAGAAGACCGAGCGAAGCGCTCACCCCGAGGACGATTGAAGAGATGTTTTCACGTCCCTCAACCTGAAGTCCGTTCGGAGCATAATCTCTGAATTCTCCGGGCTTCAGGACGCCGTCCAGAAACTCTATGAGGGCTTTTGCCTTCATCTCTTTCCTCCTTTTCTCAAAAGCCAAAACTTTTCCAGACCATCATGGTAGCGCCAAAGGCAAAAACGGCACGTCTCAAGCAGCTCTGGCTTCTTTTTGCTCAGGCCGTTACCGTGGGCTGCGCAGCGGCGCTCGTCTGGAAGACCTTTTTCCCGGCGCCGGAACCGAGCCCCGCGCCGAATCCTCCGAAGGCGGAGGATCCGCTCGAAAAGGATCTCGCGCTTCTTGCAATGAGCGGCGACTACAGCAACGCCGTCAGCATCGCCGCGCCCTCTGTCGTCAACATCTTCACGAGAAAGACCGTCCGCATGAGCCGCGCCGACGAGCTCGGCGTCGACTGGAATCAGGATCCGGAGCTTCATCTGAAGGCGCTCGGGAGCGGCGTCATTGTCTCCCCAAACGGCGACATTCTCACCAACTTCCACGTGGTCGACGGCATCCGAAGCATCTTCGTCGCGCTCTCCGATGGGCGCACCTATGAGGCGACGCTTCGCGGGAACGACGTCGAAACCGACCTTGCGCTCCTTCAGGTCAAGGCGAAGGACCTTCCCGCCATCCGGCTCGGCGACTCCTCTGAACTTCGCGTGGGTCAGACCGTGCTCGCGATCGGAAACCCCTTCGACGTGGGGCAGACCGTCACCTCCGGCATCATTTCCGCCCTCGGCCGCCACGGATTCGGCCTCAACAATTACGAAGACTTCATTCAGACCGATGCCGCCATCAACCAAGGGAATTCCGGGGGCGCACTCGTCAACCTCCGGGGCGAACTCATCGGCATCAACAGCGCCATTTTTTCGCCCGACCATGTGGAGGGCTTTGTCGGCATCGGCTTTGCCATTCCAAGCTCCATCGTGAGCACGGTGCTTCCCGCAATGATGGCGGGCCAGACTGTGGAGCGCGGCTACATCGGACTCGTGCCCCGGCAGCTCTCCCAGGAGCTTGCTCAGGACCTGAGTCTGCGCGTGCGCTCGGGCGTCATGGTGAAGCAGGTCATTCCGAATTCCCCGGCAGCCAAGGCCGACATCCGGAGCTTTGACGTCATTCTCGAGGTAAACGGTCAGCCCATTGCCCGCGCAAACCGCCTTCTTCAGATCATTGCCCGGCTGAAGCCCGGCACCGACGTGGAAGTGAAGATCCTCCGCGGGAACCGCACGCTCACAAAGCACGTCGTGGCCTCGCAGCGTCCGCGCGGGTCGCTCGAAAAGGAAGCCATCATTCCGTCGCCTGCCGAAGAGGAAGGCGACTTTGAGGAAAGAAGCCGCTGACGCTTCGGGCTCCCGCACACCGGGCAAAAGAAAAGGCGCCTTTCCACCCTGCCCCGGGTGATTAGAGGCGCCTTTTTCTTCTGAAGGGAAGAAAGAATCTCTGCTTCTTCAGGCTTCATCAGCCTTCCGCGTCTTCCTCCGCCTTCTTTTCCTTCATTTCCTCGACCTCATCATCGGTCTTGCCGAAAGCCTGAACGCACCAGATGCCGACCTGGTAGAGAACGACGAGCGGAAGCGCGAGGAGAATCTGCGAAAGAGCATCAGGCGGCGTAAAGATCGCCGCGATCACGAAGGCGCCGACGATCACATAGGGACGGGCCTTCTTCAGTTTCGTGCAGGACGCAAAACCCACGCGGTTGAGAACCACCACGAAAATCGGCACTTCAAAGGTAAGGCCGAAGGCGAGGAACATCGTGAGAACGAAGCTGAAGTAGGAGTCGATATCGGGCGCGAAGTTCACCGAATCCGGCGAGAACCCGGCGATGAACTGGAAGACCATCCGGAAGACGATGAAGTAGCAGTAGGCCATGCCGACCGCAAACATCACGATGGAGCTGATGAGAACCGGAAGCGCAAGGCGCTTTTCGCTTCTGTAGAGCGCAGGCGCCACATAGGCCCAGATCTGATAGAGCACGATCGGGAGCGCAATCAGGAAGGCGAGAAAGAGCGTTACCTTCAAGGGCACGAAGAACGGCGCCACCACGCCCGTTGCAAGGAGCTTCGCGCCCTGCGGAAGCGCCACCATCAGAGGCTGCGACAGGTAGTCGAAGATCTGCTTCATGAAGGGCGAGAGGCAGGCGAACACCACCACGATCGCGATCACGGACTTCATCAGTCGGTTGCGCAGTTCAATGAGATGCGCCACCAGCGGCTGCTCGTTCGCGGGATCGTCAGGCGCCTCAAGCACCGGCTTCTGATCGGTCATTTCTCACACTCTCTCTTATCGATAGATACGGGTACGGAGGCTCTTCGCGCGGGGAGCCATTCCGGTGCGCCGTCCGCCCGCGCCGCCAAGCGTCGTTTCGCGCATGCCGAGTTCGCGGCGAAGCCGCTCGATTTCCTGAGCAAGCTCGTCGACGGAGGGACCCGAGTGATAGCGCTTCGCAAAGGTCTTGGGCTCGTTCCACGCATAGGCGGGCGTCATGATTTCGCTGTCGGTGCTCGCGTCGCCCCAGCCGTAGACCTCATTGATGTCCTTGGCGGAAGCCACGCCCGAATTCGCCTCTGCGGGCGTTCCGGCAACGCTGCTCTTGGCTTCATTGAAGGCAGTCTCAGCAGCCTTCCCGGCATCATTCGCCTCATCGGCCACGGACTTCACCGAAGACTCAATGCTCGAGGCCTGACTCTCCACGGTCGACTTCACGTCGTTCGCGAGATTCTTCGCCTCATCCTGAATGCGCTTGAGTTCGGAGAGCTCGGTCTCCCGATCAATGTCGGACTTCACCTGCGCAACGAAGCGCTGCGCTTTGCCGATCCACTCGCCGGTCTTGCGCGCAACGAGCGGGAGCCTCTCGGGCCCGAGCACAATGAGCGCAACGACGCCGACGATCATCATTTCGCTGAAACCGAAATCAAACATGACGTCTCTTCACTGCAAAAGGCCGCGGACAACTCATGAGGAGCTGCCGCGGTCCATTGGCGACACATAAGAAGACGCGGGAAGCACTTCACGCGTCTCAAGAAAGCCGCAGGACTTTTTGAAGCGCCTGCGGCATCCGGCCCGCTCCCGGGAAGCCCTTCAGGCGCCCGGCATGCGGACTCTCGAGGAATCAGGCCTTCGGCTTGTCCTTGGCTTCGACGTCGATCGTGTCAGCCTGCTTGGCGGCGGCCTGCTGCGGGATTTCCTTCGGATCAGCAGCCTTGTCGGCGGGCTTATCCTCCGCGTCGCGCATGCCTTCCTTGAAGCCCTTGATGGCGCCGCCCAGGTCCTTGCCCATGTTCTTCAGCTTGCCCGTACCAAAGACGAGAACGACGATGGCGAGGACGATGAGCCAGTGCCAGACGGAAAGAGAACCCATTTTGTACTCCTAGATCAGAATTCAGTCGTGCGCTTCCAGGGGCGGGGGCCGCCCAGAACGTGCACATGCAGATGCGGAACTTCCTGACCGCCGTCGCGGCCGGTATTGATGATCACGCGGAAGCCGTTTGCGCAGCCTTCCTGAAGCGCAAGGGTGCGCGTCAGGCCAAGCATTTTACCCAAAAGCGGCTCATCGGCCGCTTCTGCCGTGGCAAGCGACGTGATGTGCTTCTTCGGAATAATCAGAAAATGCACCGGCGCCTGAGGATGAATGTCCCTGAAGGCGACGACGTCGTCGTCCTCGTAAATCTTGCTGGAGGGAATTTCACCCGCAGCGATCTTGCAGAAGATGCAGTCCGACATGTCTCGTTCCTGTTGGGAGCGCTTCGATAAAAAACCGCTCCCGCTTTTTTGAGAAAAACGTTTGCCTGAGGGGCGTTTAAAAAAAGACGCCCCTCAGCATGAATATTGGATGATAGCGGCTGATCGGTCAACCTGTACCAAGGTCTAGCCTTTTTCAGCTTCGAATGCGCTCGACATCGGCGCCGAGCCCGCGGAGCTTCTCCTCCATGTGCTCGTAGCCGCGGTCGAGGTGATAAAGCCGGTCGACCGTGCTTTCGCCCTGGGCGGCGAGCGCCGCAATCACGAGGGACGCAGAAGCCCGGAGATCGGTCGCCATCACGGCTGCGCCCTCAAGCGCTTCCACGCCCGTGACGACGGCCGTATGGCCATTGACGCAGATCTTCGCCCCCATGCGGGCGAGTTCGGGCACGTGCATGAAGCGGTTTTCGAAGATCGTTTCCGTGATTTCCGAAGAGCCTTCCGCGATCGCGGCAATCGCCATGAACTGAGCCTGCATGTCGGTCGGGAACCCCGGATGCGGTGTCGTGCGGATCCTCACGGCCTTGGGGCGCCCCGTCATGCGAAGACGCAGCCAGTCGGCACCGGCTTCAATGGAAGCGCCCATTTCGCGAAGCTTCGCCGTCACGGCCTCAAGGTCCCCGGGCACGCAGTGCGTGACGAGGACGTCGCCCCGCGTGGCCGCCGCTGCGCAGAGGTAGCTTCCCGCCTCGATGCGGTCGGCGACGACCTTGTGTTCAGCTCCGTGAAGCGTCTTCACGCCCTCAATGACGATGGTGGGGGTCCCCGCCCCGCTAATCTTCGCCCCCATGGCGATGAGGCAGTCGGCAAGATCCACCACTTCCGGCTCGCGGGCGGCATTTTCAATGACGGTTTCGCCGTCCGCGAGGACCGCGGCCATCATGAGGTTTTCCGTACCCGTCACCGTCACCATGTCGGTGATGATGCGCGCGCCCTTCAAGCGCGGCGATGCGGCGTCGACGTAGCCGTGATCGATCTTCACCTCGGCCCCGAGCGCTCTCAGTCCCTTGATGTGCTGATCCACCGGACGGGCGCCGATGGCGCACCCGCCGGGGAGACTCACCCGCGCGGCGCCGAAGCGCGCCACAAGGGGACAGAGCGTCAGAATCGACGCGCGCATGGTTTTAACGAGTTCATAGGGCGCAACGGTGCTCGTCAGCGCCCCCGCGTTGAGGGTCACTTCATGGCCTTCCCGCCGGATCTTCACGCCCATGCCTTCAAGGAGCAGAAGCATCGTGCGCACGTCGGCAAGATCGGGCACGTTCGTGAGCTTCAGGTCTCCGGCCGTGAGAAGTGACGCACAGAGAATCGGGAGCGCCGCGTTTTTTGCTCCGCTGGTGCGGACTTCGCCTACGAGGCGGCGTCCGCCGCGGATCTTGAGCTTTTCCATGAATGACTGCTTTTTAGAAATTCTGTTGTTCTGTTGGGAAAGAGGAATCGGACCGGGAAGTCCGGAGCCTCAGCGCGCTTTACTTTTCTTTTGGAAGCCCGAGAAGCGCCTCAACGCCGTAAAGGCGCGCAAGCGTCTTGAGGTCGGCGGGAACGCCCTCGATCGCGAGGTCTTTCCCCGACGCCTCTGCTTTTCTGCGTGCCGAAAGAAGGGCTGAAAGCGCCGCGCTGTCGGCGCGCTTCACGTTTGAAAGATCAACCGTGAAGTCGCCCGAGGCTTGTGCGGCGAGGAGCTCCTTCTTGACTGCCGGAGCATTCTCGAAGTCGATGACTTCCTCAGCGACTCTCACTTCGAAGCCTCTTTCTTCTTCATGGTTTCGGCGAGTTCGGCTCCCTTTTCGTTGAAGAGCTTGATCAACCCGTCGACGCCGTCCTGCGACAGAACGGACGCAAATTGCGAACGGTAGTTCTCCACCATCCAGATCCCTTCGATATTGACGTCGACGATCTTCCAGCACTTGTCCTTCGCCTGATAGATGCGGTAGTCGAGCGCAATGGGATTCGCCGAACCGCTCGTGAGGAGCGTGCGGATCACCATTTCCGGACGCACGGTTTTGACGCGCGTCGGCCTCAGTTCGCACTTCTGATCCTTGACCGCGGAGAGCCCGCCCGCATAAACGCGCATGAGAAGCGTCTCAAAGCCTTCCTCGAGCGCGGCTCTCTGCTCCTTCGTCGCCGTTCTCCACTTCGGGCCCACCGTCATGCGGGTCATCATCGTAAAGTCGGTCGCCGGCATGATGATGCCGTCGACAAGCTCGCGAAGCGCATCGATATTGCCCGACTTCAGGGAGTCGCTGCCGCGGATCCGCTCGAGCACGGCATTGGAAAGATCCACCACGAAGGCAAAGGGGTCGCCCTTGTCGTCATAGGGGAGGCTCCCGGCCGCACGGGCGGGAAGGAAGGGCGCCGCGGCAGCGGCGGCCGCAATGAGCGAACTCGTAAGAAATGTTCTGCGCTGCATGGTTTGATTCTCCCAATGATCTTTGTCCTGCGGGAATTTATTCCTCGTCGCTGAAGTCGAGCGGCGTAAGCGTCTCGAGCTCTTCTTCGGCATCCATGGCCTCGCCGTCCGCTACCGCGCGGCGGCGCGCCGCCAGGTACGCATCGCGAACGGCGGCGTATTCGTCAACGGTCGACTCGCGGAATTTCTCAAGCTCGAGAAGCCGCGCACGGGTATCGAGTCCGTCGACGACCCAGAGGCCGGCACTCCAGTACCAGTCCTCATCCCAGAGCGCCCAGGTGGTCGGGCTCGTAGCCCATCCTGCCGGATAACGCGTCCAGTCGCGGGTCGACGAGGGCCCGAGCACCGGAAGAACGAGGTAGGAGCCTTCGCCCACGCCCCAGACGCCAAGCGTCTGCCCGAAGTCCTCGGGCGCTTTTTCGAGTCCGATTTCGGACGCCACGTCAAAGAGCCCGGCAATGCCGAAGGTGGAATTGACGAGGAAGCGGAAAAAGGTGCTGATTCCCTTGTCGGCCTTGCCCTGCAGGAGGTTGTTCACCGTGTTCGTAGGTTCGCCGAGGTTGTCCATCGCGTTCGAAACCCCGGTCTGCACGAAGCCGGGCGTCCATGCAACGTAAGCTTCAGCCACAGGCTTTGCCACCGCGCGGTCGAGCGCATCGTTGAAGGCATAGACGTTGCGGTTGAAGGCCTCATACGGATCGACCGGGTTTTCGCCCGCATTGGGCGGGACCTGCGCGCACCCGGTAAGGAAAAGCGCGGCGCAGAGCGCTGCCCCTGCAGCAGGCTTCAATATCTGCTTCTTCATTTTTACTTCCCGCCGTCCTCAGCCTTTGAATAGAGGAACTGGCTGATGAGGTTCTCAAGCACCACGGCGCTCTGCGTGCGGCGGATGACCGAACCTTCCTCAAGGTTCTTGTCGTCTGCGCCCGCTTCAATTCCGACGTACTGTTCGCCGAGGAGCCCCGAAGTGAGAATCTTCGCCGAGCTGTCGTCAGGGAACGGATACTGGGCGTCCATGTCCATCGTCACGCGCGCCTGAAAGGTTTCCGGATCAAAGACGACGGAGCGCACGCGCCCGACGACGACGCCAGCACTCTTCACGGCTGCACGGGCCTTGAGGCCCCCGATGTTGTCGAAGTCCGCCGTGACCGCATAGGTCTTGTGCCCGAAGGAGAAGCTTCCGAGGTTGGCCGCCTGCAGCGCCATGAAGAGCGCCGCCGCGAAGCCGAGCACGATGAAGAAGCCGACCATTATTTCGAGAGAGCGATTTTTCTGCATTGTTCTTTCTCTACTGGAAGAAAATCAAACCACGGTGAACATCGAGGCCGTCATGATGAAGTCGAGCCCGAGAACGAGAAGCGAGGAGACGACGACCGTAATCGTCGTTGCATGCGCCACGCCGTCGGGGGTAGGCCTCGAGGCATAGCCCTGATAGAGGGCGACGAGCGTCACGGCAATGCCGAAGACCACGCTCTTGATGAAGCCGTTCCCGACGTCATGGAAGATGTCGACGGCCGCCTGCATCTGCGACCAGAAGGAGCCGCTGTCGGTGCCGATGAGGCCCACGCCCACGATCCAGGCGCCGATGATGCCGACGGCGGAAAAGATGAGCGCGAGCACAGGCATCGCGACGAATCCGCCGATGAAGCGGGGAGCGAGCACCCGCCGGAAGGGGTCGACGCCCATCATTTCCATGGCGGCGAGCTGCTCGCCCGAGCGCATGAGGCCGATTTCAGCCGTAAGCGCCGTGCCGGCGCGCCCGGCAAAAAGGAGCGCCGTGACGACGGGACCGAGCTCGCGCACGAGCGAAAGCGCGACAAGCACGCCAAGCGCTTCCTCGCTCCCGTAGCTTACGAGCACGTAGTAGCCCTGAAGACCCAGCACGAAGCCGACGAACAGACCCGACACCCCGATGATGAGGAGCGAGTAGTTTCCGATGAAGTGGATCTGTTGGATGATGTTGCCGAATCCCGCGCCCCAGAGGCGCGAAAGCACCTGGCCGGAAAAGATGCCGAAGCGCCCGGTCGATGCGAAGAGCCCGAGCACCCAGGCGCCGAGCCTTGCGAGAAGGTCCGTCATTTACTGATTCCTCCCGCGCTTGAATCCAAGGTCCGAAGCATAGTCGGGCGCATGGTACTGGAAGGGGACCGGGCCGTCGGGAAGGCCCCCGACAAACTGCTTCACAAAGGGGGCGGAAGACACCTTGAGCGATGCCGGATCGCCCTCGGCCGCCACGCGCGCGTCCGAAATCATGTAGACGTAGTCGGCGATCTCAAAGGTCTCCGCCACGTCGTGCGTGACGATGAGCGACGTCGCGCCCAGTGCGTCGTTGAGCGACCGGATGAGGCGCGCCGTCACGCCCATAGAAATGGGATCGAGCCCCGCGAAGGGTTCGTCGTAAAGAATAAGCGCCGGATCAAGCGCGATGGCGCGCGCGAGCGCAACGCGGCGCGCCATGCCGCCCGAGATTTCCGCCGGCATGAGATTCGCCGCACCGCGCAGTCCCACGGCATTGAGCTTCATGAGAACAAGGTCGCGCACGGTCTCTTCGTCGAGATTCGTCTGCTCGCGGATCGGGAAGGCAACGTTGTCGTAGACGGAGAGGTCGGTAAAAAGCGCGCCGAACTGAAAAAGCATCCCCATGCGGCGGCGCAGCCGGTAAAGACCCCTGCGGTCCGCAGGATCGAGCTTTTCGCCGCCGACGCGGATTTCTCCCGCATCGGGCGTGAGGAGCCCGCCGATGAGCTTCAGGAGCGTCGTTTTCCCCATGCCGGAGCCGCCCATGATGGCGACCACCTTGCCGCGGCCGAAGTCCATCGAGACATTCTCGAGAATCCGGCGGCTGCCGTATCCGAAGGAGAGATTCTTGATCGAAAGATAGGTTTCGAGCGCCACCGGTTACGCCTCCTTGAGTCCGAGCAGATTCGCGCCGGGCGAAAAACGGATCGGCCGCGCGATCCCGAGCGCCTTGAGTTCCGGGTCGTCGGCGGCGATAAGCGCCACGTGCGCGAGATCGGCTTCGGGAAGAAGCACCGGACGGCCGCGCTCGGCGTCGATGTAGACCCACTCGGTCGCGCCGACCACGAGAAGCGTTTCGCCCCGGCGGATTGCGTAGCGCCTGAGGCTCGCCGCCCCGTGAGCGCTCTGAATCCAGGTGTAGACGTCAAGCTTTTCTCCCTCAAAGCTCGGGCGCAGATATTCAATCCAGTGCTCGCGCGCAACCCAGGCGCGCTTTGCGGCCTTGAGCGCCTCAATGCCCCAGCCGATCTCTGCGGCGTGCGCCGTCGCGGCATGCTCCATCCACCGGAGATACTCGCGGTTGTTGACGTGCCCCTGAATATCAATGGATTCGGGCCCCACGACAAGGCTTTCGTGATAAATGCGCGCTGCAGACATGAATGCGGAAGAAAAGTGAACAACTGTTCATTGCGGACTGCCAAAAAATGCCCGGCACAACTTCCGGGCGCACAGTCCATGGAGCGGACAATTTTACGACAGAGCCCGGGGTCGATATGCTGCCGGAGGCCCCGCCGGAAGCATTATCTCAGCGGAAAAACTGCAAAAGCTTGTTGCCGTGCGCCAGTAAAGCGGGAACAGAAGAGAGGCGCAGTTTTTATAATCACGGACATTTTCCTTCCCGTCTCCATTCATCCTCCTGAGGACTCCGCCCGTGCCGATTGCCCGCTCCACCAAGAAGGTTCAGAAATCCTCCAGACCCTCCGCCTTCTGGCGCGTGCTCAAATGGGTTGTCGGTATCGGCGCAGCCGGAGCGCTTTCCGGAATTCTGCTTCTCGTCTTCGTTTTCGCATACATCTATCGGGAGCTTCCTCCCATTGACGCCCTCACGGACTACCGCCCCAAGGTGCCGCTTCGCGTCTGGAGCGCGGACGGGAAGCTGATCGGCGAATTCGGCGAGGAGCGGCGCGACTTCGTGAAGCTTTCCGACGTGCCGGACCACGTGAAGTACGCGATCCTCTCGGCAGAGGACGACGGTTTTTACGAGCACCCCGGGATAGAAATCACGGGCATCGTGCGCGCGGCGCTCATCAACATCCTCACGGGCCGGCGCGGTCAGGGCGGCTCCACCATCACGCAGCAGGTGGCGAGAAACTTCTTTCTGACGACCGAGCGCACCTACACGCGAAAGCTTTACGAGATCGCCATGTCCTTCAAGATCGAGCACGAGCTCACGAAGGACCAGATTCTCGAGATCTACATGAACCAGATCTACCTCGGTCAGCGGGCCTACGGGTTCGCCGCCGCGGCGAGAACCTATTTCGGCCGGCCGCTCACCGACATTTCCGTCGGCGAAGCCGCGACCATCGCAGGCCTTCCGGTCGCGCCCTCGGCCTACAACCCGATTGCGAATCCGACGCGCGCAACGATGCGCAGGAACTACGTGCTGCGGCGCATGTACGACCTCGGGCACATCGACGACCTCACCTACCAGACGGAAAAATCGCTCCCGATGCAGGTGCGCCGCGTGGTCGAGGAGGATGCTCCGGCCAACGCCAATGCGAGCGCCGACAAGGTGACGGCGCATTACGCCGCCGAACTCGCCCGCATGATGATGTTCGACATCTTCGGCGACGAAACCTATTCGCGCGGCATCAACGTCTACACCACGATCCGCATGGACGAGCAGCGCTCTGCGGTTGATGCCGTGCGCCGTCAGCTCATCACGTACGACCGCCGCTACGGCTACCGCGGCCCCGAGGACTTTGTGGAGCTTGGAAGCGCGGGCGACCGGGCGAAGGCGATCCGCACCGCGCTCTCCAAAACGGCTTCTTCGCCCTTCATGCTCCCTGCCGTCGTGACGGAGGCGTCGCCCGAAAAGATCGTGGCGGCGATCTCCCCATCAGAAACCATCACGCTCGACAAGGAAAGCCTCAAATTCGGCCGCCGCCATCTTGCGAAGAAGCCCGCGCGCGGCATCACGCCCATTCGCCCGGGATCGGTCATCCGCGTGATGCACCCGCTTTCCGGGAAGAACGCTGCTGAAGTCTGGACCCTTGCCCAGGTGCCCCGCGTCGAAACGGCCTTTGTTGCCGCGGACTTCAATTCGGGCGCGGTGAAGGCGCTCGTCGGCGGCTTCGACTTCAACCTCAACATGTTCAACCACGTCACGCAGGCGTGGCGTCAGCCCGGCTCGAGCTTCAAGCCCTTCATCTACTCCGCGGCGCTCGAAAAGGGATTCACCGCATCCACCGTCATCAACGACGCGCCCATTTCGATCGACCCCAAGCTCACGGGCAACAAGCTCTGGGAGCCGAAGAACTACGAAGGTCGATTTGATGGTCCGATGCCGCTCTACCGGGCGCTCGAGCTCTCGAAGAACCTCGTGACGATCCGCATCATGCAGTCGATCACGCCCGCTTATGCGCAGCAGTACATCGAGCGCTTCGGCTTCTCGGGGAAGAACCACCCGGCGAATCTCCCGATGGCATTGGGTGCGGGCAGCGTCACGCCCTGGCAGATGCTCGGGGGCTACATGGTCTTCGCGAACGGCGGCTACCGCGTGCAGCCCTACCTCATCGACCGGGTGACGGACGCTCAGGGCGCGACCCTCATGCAGGCGACGAACCGTCAGGCGGGCGATCCCTCGATCCGCGCGATCGATGAAAGAAATGCCTTCGTCATGAATTCTCTGCTGCACCGTGTTGCCATCAACGGCACCGCCCGACGGGCGACGAGGGAATTGAAGCGCGACGACATCGCGGGCAAGACCGGCACCTCGAACGACAGTCAGGACGCCTGGTTCTGCGGCTATGCCGGCAATACGGTTGCCGTCGGCTGGATGGGCTACGACCAGCCCAAGCCCCTGGGCTCGCGGGAAACGGGCGGCGGCCTGGTGCTCCCGATCTGGGTCGACTTCATGAGGACGGCGCTGAAGGATGTGCCGGAAACGGCCCGCATTCAGCCTGAATCCGTTGTTGAAAGGGACGGCCTCTACTACTACCGCGATCCGGTGAAGGGCGGCGACGCCTTCTCGGGCGATCTTGATGCCCGCGACCTGGTGCGCGATCAGATCTTCTGACGCGCCGCAGAGCTTCTGAGGAAAAGACCCGTCTTTCCGGCGGATCTTTTCCGTATTGCGGGAAGCGCCTTGCGAAGCTCGCTGGATAAAATTGGAAAGCACTCGCCTCAAGGGGAATCCCTGTCAGAAGCGAGCGGAGAGCGCGCTAGCGGCTCATGAGCGCATCGATTGCGCCCTCGACGGTTGCCTCGAGCGTGCGTCCGTCGCGCGGATTGATCCAGCCCTGGTCCGTTTCTCTGAAATGCATGCCTCCCAGATGCGAGGCAAACCAGATTTCCTGCATCGGCGTCTGGATGTTGACGACTGCCTGAGCGCCGTCCTCGAGCTCAATCGTGAGGACGTTTCCGCTCCTTGTGCAGTCGACATCCTCGTACTTCGATTCAATATGGTCCTGAAGGCGGTTCATTTCCGCCTCGGCCTCTTCCAGAAATTCCGTTTCCGTCATTTCCTTCTTCCCATGAAAAAATCCTTTGCCGCCGGCGCTGCCGGCATCGCTCTGGCCTTGTGCCTCGTCCTTTCCGGATGCGGCCTCAAGGGACCGCTCTACATGCCGGGCGAACCCGCCCAGTCTGGCACCTTTCAGTCCGGGAGGTAATGAGAGATGACAATGGCTGACCGCAATCTTACCCGTCCGGACGAGCTTTCCCAGGGGCTTTCCTTCTACCGCTCCCCTGAAGGCGAGCTCTTCTGCGAGGACATTCCGCTCAGGGATCTCGCCCGCCGCTTCGGCACGCCGCTCTACGTCTATTCGCGCGCAGGAATCGCGGAGCGTCTCGAGGCTTATGAAAAGGCTTTCGGGGAAGAGCCCCACCAGGTCTGCTACGCCGTAAAGGCGGCGTCCACCCGCGGCATCCTCGAACTTGTCGCCCGTCAGGGCGCGGGCTTCGACTGCGTGAGCGGCGGCGAAATACTCCGTGCGCTCGAAGCGGGCGGAGATCCGAAGAAGGTCGTCTTCTCCGGCGTCGGGAAGTCGGTCGCCGACATCGCGTTCGCGCTTCGCGCCGGAATCAAGTGCTTCAACATCGAGTCGCCCGCTGAACTCGACCGCATTCATGCCGTCACGGAACGTCTCGGCATTGAGGCGCACGTTTCCGTGCGCGTCAATCCCAACATTGATGCCCATGTCGACGCGCATGTCGCCACCGGACTCGGCGACAGCAAATTCGGCGTGAAGCTCACTGAGGTGATTCCTCTCTACGAAAAAGCCGCCAAGCTCCCGATGATCCGCATCGAGGGCATCTCCTGTCACATCGGCAGCCAGGTGGAGTCGGCAGAGCCCTATCTCCGCATGGTGACCGTCCTGGCCGGGTTCGTCAACGAACTCGCGCGCCGCGGCATCGTTCTGCACCACATTGATCTCGGGGGCGGCGCAGGCGTCGCTTATCACCCGGACGAAAAGCCCCTTGAACCTTCCGAACTGATCCCTGCCCTCATCAAGGCTGTCCGCAGGGAAGTCTCGGTTCCCGACATTGAAATCTTCGTGGAGCCGGGGCGCTCCGTCATCGCTCAGGCGGCAGTCCTCCTCACGACTGTTCAGTACCTGAAGTCGGGGCTCTTCGAGCGCCAGTTCGCGATCGTGGACGCCTCCATGACCGAGCTCGTCCGCCCGGCCATCTACGGGAGCTACCATCTGATCGAGCCGGTGGTGCCGAACCCGAAGGCTCAGCGCCAAATCCTCAACATCGTGGGTCCGGTGTGCGAATCCACGGACTTCCTCGGCAATGACCGCAATCTCGCGATCGAAGCCGGCGACCTCCTCGCCATCCGCACGGCGGGTGCTTACGGCATGGCGATGGCCTCGACCTACAACTCGCGGCCGCTTCCGATGGAAGTGCTCGTCGACGGCAGCCGCGTCATTCCGCTGCGCCGTCCGCAGACAGCGCTCGACCTCACGCGGGACGAGGAAACGCTCGGGCTGGTGAAAAATCCCGGCATGTCCGAGGAAGCCGTTCGCAGTCTTTTTGCTCAATCCCTCGGCATGAGCATCGAGTAAATACGCAAAAGTCTGTAGAATCAATTAACGCCGGATTCCGGGTAATCGCCCCGGAATGCGGCGTTTTTGCGTTTACGGAGCCTCCGCCCTGGCTCCGCTCATCCCGAAGGAGTGCCCCGCGATGCATATTGAGAACACCATTCGTCTGGACTTCAAGGACGTGCTCATCCGCCCGAAGCGTTCCACGCTCACGAGCAGAAGCGAAGTCGACATCACGCGCGAATTCAAGTTCCGTCATTCGCCCCTCAAGTACCATGCGATTCCCATCATCGCGGCCAACATGGATACGACGGGCACTTTCGAAATGGCCCGCGCGCTCGGCCGCCACGGCATGTCGACGGCGCTCTGCAAGCACTATTCGGTGGATGAATACGTCGACTTCTTCACCAGCCTCGAAGAGAAGCACACCGCCTTTTATTCGCTCGGCATCTCGGACGCCGACTGGGAAAAGTTCCTCGCCGTGGAAAAGAAGGCCCCGAAGGGCGCTATTCAGTACCTCTGCATCGACGTCGCCAACGGCTACACCGAAGCCTTCGTCTCTTTCGTGAAGAAGGCGCGCGAAGCCTGCCCCGACTACGTCATCATGGCGGGCAACGTCGTCACGGGCGACATGGCTGAAGAACTCGTCCTCGCCGGCGCGGACATCATCAAGGTCGGGATCGGCCCGGGATCAGTCTGCACCACGCGCAAAATGACGGGCGTCGGCTACCCGCAGCTCTCGGCCATCATCGAGTGCGCGGACGCCGCCCACGGCCTCTCGGGGCGCATCTGCGCCGACGGCGGCTGCACCGTTCCGGGCGACATCGCCAAGGCCTTCGGCGGCGGCGCTGACTTCGTGATGCTCGGCGGCATGCTCGCCGGCCACGATGAAGCGGCGGGCGAAATCGTTGAGATTGACGGCAAGACCTTCAAGCGCTTCTACGGCATGAGCAGCAAGGACGCCATGGACAAGTACGCCGGGGGCGTTGCGAAATACCGCGCCGCGGAAGGGAAGTCCGTGCTTCTTCCGGCGAGAGGCCCCGTCGAGGGCACTGTTCAGGGCATTCTCGGCGGCGTGCGCTCCGCCTGCACCTATGTGGGCGCGAAGCGTCTGAAGGAACTCACGATGCGGACCACCTTCATCCGCACCTCCATGCAGACCAACGACATCTTCGGACATACGCTCTGAAGCCCGGAGCGCTCATCTTTCCTTGAGCCAGAACCAGACAGCCGCATTAACGCGCCTGTAAGCTCTCATTCCTAGAATAATGATGCTTTCAGCCGGCGGCTCTGCCGCCGGCCCACTTTTGGGAAACCCATCACGTGAGCCTTTTCGATTCCGCCCGCTTTCAGATTTCAGCCGCAAAGCTTTCGGGTCTGCCGACCTCGATTGAGCCTGAAATCGCATTTGCCGGACGCTCCAACGCCGGGAAGTCCACCACGATCAATGTGATCACAAGGAAGACCCGTCTCGCCTTCGCGTCGAAAACCCCCGGCCGCACGCAGCTCATCAACTTCTTTGAGCTCTCGCGCAAAACGCCCGACGGGAAGTCCCGCGAAACGGTCGGCCGCCTCGTGGACCTTCCGGGCTACGGCTTCGCCAAGGCGAATGAATCCGTGCGCGGATCCTGGTCCGACCTGGTGGGCGGCTATATTGCCGGCCGCCGTCAGCTTGCCGGGCTCGTCATCGTGATGGATTCGCGCCGACCCTTCATGCCGACCGATGAATGGCTCATCGACTTCATGCGGGGCCGTCCCGAGGTGCGTCAGCTCTGGCTCCTCAACAAGTGCGACCAGATCAAGAACATGGAGCGCCGTCAGACGCTCCGCAAGGCCGAGGAGCGCGCCGCCGCCTTCGGTCCTCAGGTTTCCGTGCAGTTTTTCTCGGGCCTGAAGCGCGAAGGCGTTGATCAGCTGATCGAAACGCTTGAATCCTGGCTTCCGGCTCCGGCTTCAGCAGCGCCTGCTGCCGAAGGCGAAAACACTTCATCCGTCCGGAGCGACATCTCCGGAACAAACGAGAGGTAATTGAAATGCAAACTCTTGGTGCCTATCCGATGGTGCGCATGCGCCGCATGCGTCATGACGATTTTTCCCGCCGCCTGATGCGCGAGAACGTCGTCACGCCGAATGATCTGATTCTTCCGGTCTTCGTGATGGAAGGAACCGCCCGCCGCGAACCCGTTCCGAGCATGCCCGGTGTGGAACGCCTCACGATCGACGAACTGCTGAAGGTCGCCGGCGAATGCGTCGAGCTCGGCATTCCGATGATTGCGCTTTTTCCCCACATTGAGGATGCGCTCAAGACGCCGGACGGCCGTGAAGCGGCCAACCCGGACGGGCTCATTCCGCGCGCCGTCAAGGCGCTCAAGGCCGCCTATCCTCAGCTCGGCGTCATGTGCGACGTGGCGCTCGACCCCTACACGACGCACGGCCAGGACGGCCTCATTAATGAAACGGGCTACATCCTCAACGACGAAACGATTGAGATGCTCGTCAGGCAGGTGATGGCCCAGGCCAAGGCGGGTGCAGACGTTGTTGCCCCCTCCGACATGATGGACGGCCGCATCGGCATCATCCGCAAGGCGCTCGAGGATGAAGGCCTCATCCACACGCGCATCATGGCCTATTCGGCCAAGTACGCCTCCTCCTACTACGGTCCCTTCCGCGATGCCGTGGGTTCCGCCTCGAATCTCGGCAAGTCCAATAAGGCCGTCTACCAGCAGGATCCGGCAAACGGCAACGAAGCCCTCTGGGAAGTGGGCCTCGACCTCGCCGAAGGCGCAGACATGGTCATGGTTAAGCCGGGCGTTCCCTATCTCGACGTTCTCTGGCGCGTGAAGCAGGAGTTCGGCGCTCCGACCTTCGCCTATCACGTCTCCGGCGAATACGCGATGATCAAGTTCGCTGCCGCTGCCGGCGCGATCGACGAAAAGAAGATCACCTTCGAGACCATGGTCTGCTTCAAGCGTGCGGGGGCCGACGGCATCCTCACCTACTGCGCGCTTGATGTGGCCCGCTGGATCAAGGAAGGCTACAACTACTGATGAGGCATTCCCGTCCGCTCTGAAATGGGCGGCAGAATGAACGCATCAGACCGCAAAGCCCGCTGTTCTCTTCGGCAGAACGGCGGGCTTTTTGTTTGAGCGCCCGATCAGCGGAACTCTTCCTTGAAGCGGCGGAGCTCCCGCCCTTTCCGTTTGGTGGGACGCCCCTGGCGGATGGTGCTCGAGGGCTCAAAGGCAAGCTTCATCATGGCGCGCCGCTCTTCACGAGCCTTCATGCTGTCTTCGGTTTCCCTATAGAGAAGCTGAGCCTGAGAAGCGGGACCGCGCACCCCCGAAAGGCCCTCTACGTAAACGGTAAAAACCTCTTCACCCCGATGGATCTCAAGCCTGTCGCCCACACGGACATCGCGCGAGGGCTTCGCCCGCTGGCCGCCGATCAGCACGCGGCCGAGCCCCACTTCATCCTGAGCAATTGAGCGGGTCTTAAAGAAGCGCGCTGCCCAGAGCCACTTGTCGATTCGCATGGATTCCATGATGGGCTTTTCCCCTCGGGTTAATAAACGATCAAATATGGAAAAGCCCGCACTTCCACCTGAGGGAAATACGGGCTTCTTGTACCTCATCCCGCAGTCATGCGGGATGCGCCGCAAGGCAATTATTCAGCCTTGACGTCTTCAGCGGGGGCGGCAGCGGCGGGAGCCGGAGCAGCAACTTCCTCGACCGGCATGGCGCGTTCGGTGAGTTCCATGTAGGCCATCGGAGCGTTGTCGCCGTTGCGGAAGCCCATCTTCAGGATGCGGGTGTAGCCGCCCTGACGGTTGGCGAAGCGCGGAGCAACTTCGTTGAAGAGCTTGACGACGACGTCGCGGTCACGGAGACGATTGAAGGCGAGACGCTTGTTGGCGACCGTCGGCTCCTTGGCGAGCGTGATCAGGGGTTCGACAACGCGGCGGAGTTCCTTGGCCTTCGGAAGGGTCGTGCGGATGGCTTCGTGCGTGAGGAGCGAGCAGGCCATGTTGCGCAGCATCGAAAGACGATGAGCGGAGGTGCGGTTAAGCTTGCGATAGCCGTTGCGATGACGCATTTTGTATTTCCTTGAATCTAAAAATCGGCCGGCGGAAGAAGCCGGCTTAACTAAAGCGCTCTTCCCCGTCATCTTCTATCTTCACGTGAAGTGAAGCGGTCGGGTGGAGGCGCTCGGAAGACGTACCAATGTACGAAAGGCGCGATTTTATATGATCGCGCCTTCCGTAATCAAGCCTTAGGGCTCAGAAATTTTCAGCGGTCCGTGAGGCCCGGCGTGCCGGCACCGGCAGGCGGCCAGTTCTCGAGCTTGGAGCCAAGCGTGAGGCCGTGAGCGGCGAGGACTTCCTTGATTTCGTTGAGCGACTTGCGGCCGAGATTCGGCGTCTTGAGAAGCTCGTTCTCAGTGCGCTGAATAAGGTCGCCGATGAAGTAGATGCTCTCAGCCTTGAGGCAGTTGGCCGAACGAACGGTGAGTTCGAGGTCGTCGACCGGACGAAGAAGGATCGGATCGAGGGGCGGCGGATTGTTGGCCGAGTCCTCAGTCTTCTGACCTTCGACATCCTGTTCCGGATGGATGGAGCCGAAGACGGCGAGCTGATCCTGGAGGATGCGCACGGATTCGCGAAGCGCTTCTTCCGGGCCGATAGCGCCGTTGGTTTCAATCGTGATCTCGAGCTTGTCGAGGTCGGTGCGCTGAGCAACGCGGGCAGCCATCACCTGGTAGGCGACGCGGCGGATCGGCGAGAAGGACGCATCCATGATGATGCGGCCGATCGAACTCTTCGAATAGTCGTCGCGGAAGCCGCGGACGTCGCCGGGCTGATAGCCGCGGCCCTTTTCGATCTTGACCTGCATCTCGAGGCGGCCGCCGGAGAGGTGGGCGATGACGTGGTCGGGATTGAGGACCGTCACGTCGTGCGGAAGGTCAAAGTCGGCAGCGGTGACGACGCCTTCGCCGTCCTTGCGGAGCATCACAGTGACTTCATCGCGCTTTTCGAGCTTGAAGACGACGCCCTTCAGATTGAGAAGGATGTCGACCACGTCTTCGAGAACGCCGTCGATCTGGGAATACTCATGAACGATGCCGGTGATCTGCGCTTCCGTGGGGGCAAAGCCGACCATGGAGGAAAGAAGAATGCGGCGCAGAGCATTGCCGAGCGTGTGGCCGTAGCCGCGTTCAAACGGCTCGAGCGTGATGACGGCACGATTGGGGTTCTGCGGATCAACGTCAACGTCGACGCTGGTGGGCTTCAGGAGAGCTGTATTAGCCATCTCTAAACAAGTTCCTTTTAGTTCAATACCCTCGGCTCGTTACACCGATAAGGCTGAAAAGGCGGACAGAATGCAGGTGGCGCAAGCTGTCCCTAAACAGATGCATTTTAAATGCATCAGCAAAAATCCTTCGCATAACCAAAGAGAATTTTGCGGATGAATTCAAGAACAAAACGCGGCTCGAAGGGAGCCGCGTTTCGCCGTGTGTGCATCGATCTTTCGACCCGGAGAGCACCGAACATAACGTCCGGTGCCCAGAGGATCCTCCCAGATCAGCGGGAGTAGCGTTCGATGATGAGCGCTTCGTTGATTTCCGGAGCGACTTCGTCGCGGGCCGGAAGGGTCTTGAAGGTGCCGGTGAACTTCTTGGCATCCACTTCAACCCAGGCCGGGAAGCCGTTCTGCTGCGCGAGGTCGAGAGCCTCGGCGATGCGGACCTGCTTCTGAGCCTTTTCACGGACGGCGATCACATCGCCGGCGCGAACGGAGTAGGAGGGAATGTTCACCTTGCGGCCGTTCACTTCGATGGCGCCGTGGCTGACGAGCTGGCGGGCTTCCGCGCGCGTCGAGCCGAAGCCCATGCGGTAAACGACGTTGTCAAGGCGGCTCTCAAGGAGCTGAAGGAGCTTTTCGCCCGTGTTGCCGCGGAGGCGGGAAGCCTCAGCGAAATAACGACGGAACTGACGTTCGAGAACGCCGTACATGCGCTTGGCCTTCTGCGTTTCACGCATCTGGTTGCCATAGTCGGACATGCGGGCTCCGGAGATCTTGCCGTGCTGGCCCGGCTTGGAGCCGACGTCCTTGACTTTGGACTCAAACGAACGACGGGCGCTCTTCAGATTCAGGTCAATGCCTTCGCGACGCGAAAGCTTGAGCTTGGGACCGAGATATCGTGCCATTTAAAAATGCCTCTCTTATCCTGTAGGACTCCCTACATTCAGTCCGTGCCGCCTCAGCATGCGGAACAACGGACGCGGGATTCAACAACAGAATGAATAATTCTGGAGTATTAGACGCGGCGACGCTTGGAGGGGCGAACGCCGTTGTGCGGGACCGGGGTCACGTCCTGGATGGAGGTGACGCGGATGCCGAGCGCGTTAAGCGCACGCACGGAAGACTCGCGGCCGGGACCAGGGCCCCAGATGCGGACTTCGATGTTCTTCAGGCCATGTTCGAGGGCGATCTTGCCAGCGTGGTCCGCAGCAACCTGAGCGGCGAACGGGGTGGACTTGCGCGAGCCCTTGAAGCCCTGCGCACCCGACGACGAGGCAGCGATGGAGTTGCCCTGACGGTCGGTGATCGTCACGATCGTATTGTTGAACGAGGCGTGAATATGAGCGATGCCTTCCGTAACGACCTTGCGAACCTTCTTGCGGCCGCGGGCGGTAACGGAGGTCTTGGTGTTGTTGCCAGCCATAACTAACCTTTAATTACTTCTTGAGCGTGACGCCAACCTTGCGCGGGCCCTTGCGGGTGCGGGCGTTGGTGCGGGTACGCTGACCACGGACCGGGAGGCCGCGGCGATGACGCATGCCACGATAGGTGCCGAGGTCGATCAGACGCTTGATCGAGAGCTGGATCTCACGACGGAGATCGCCTTCAACGGTGAACTTGGAAACGGCATCACGGATGCGTTCGAGTTCAGCGTCGTCGAGGTCCTGGACCTTCTTCGTGCAGGGAATGCCGCAAGCATTGAGAATCTGGCGGGCACGCGGACGGCCAATGCCATAAATGGCAGTGAGACCGATCTCAGCATGCTGCTGCGGCGGAATATTGATACCGGCGATACGAGCCATTGTGTTACCTCTTTAGCCTTGACGCTGCTTGTGACGCGGGTCAGTGCAGATCACTCGAACAACGCCTTTGCGCTTGATGATCTTGCAGTTGCGGCACATTTTCTTAATTGAAGCTCTAACCTTCATTTAAATAATCTCCACAAGCTGATGAGCTTGGAATTTCGATGCCCACACGGCAGAAACGTTGAATAATAATCGACATTACGGAAACGCGCAACCGAATAGAGGCCCGGGCTTCAAAAATTTGCCTCCGTAACGGTTGTGCGAGGGGAAAGCTTTATAGCGAGCAACTTCCCGCCGACCAGAATGATCAGTGGGAAGTTGAGCTTTCCATTCAGCCTGAAAGGGCAGCATATGCCGCCCTTTCAAAGCATTTTTGGTCTCTTCCGCCTGAGGAAGCAATCTAACTCAGAAGTTCAGAACCTGAACCTCAGAAAAGAGATCACTTCCGGGTGAGACCGCGGAAATTGGTTTTCCGCAGCAGGTTTTCGTACTGGTGCGTCATCATGTACGCCTGAACCTGGCTCATGAAGTCCATCGTCACGACCACCACGATCAGCAGCGAAGTGCCGCCGAAGTAGAAGGGGACATTGAACTTGAGGTTGAGGAACTCAGGGACGAGACACACAAAGACGAGATAAGCCGCACCGCCGAGCGTAAGACGCAGGAGCACGCGGTCGATGTAACGCGCCGTCTGCTCACCCGGACGAATGCCCGGAATGAAGGCACCGCTCTTCTTCAGATTCTCAGCCGTTTCCTTCGGGTTGAAGACCAACGCCGTATAGAAGAAGGCAAAGAAAATGATGAGCGCTGCGTAGAGGAGCGTGTAAAGCGGCTGACCGGGTGAAAGCGCGGCCGCAAGGTCGCGAATCCAGCGAGTGGAATCACCCGAAGTAAACCAGCCCGCCAGCGTGGCCGGGAACAGAATCAGCGACGAAGCAAAGATCGGGGGAATAACGCCCGACATGTTCATCTTCAGGGGCAGATACGAACTCTGCCCGCCATAGATCTTGTTGCCGATCTGACGCTTGGCGTAGTTGACCGTGATGCGGCGCTGACCGCGCTCAACGAAGACCACGAAAGCAGTGACGGCGAGGACGATCGCGATCACGAAAATCGCGGCAAGCGGGCTGATGGCGCCGGTCGACACAAGCTGGAAGAGTCCGCTCGTGCCGTTCGGGAGGCCGGCCACAATACCTGCGAAGATGATGATCGAAATGCCGTTGCCGAGACCGCGTTCGGTAATCTGCTCACCGAGCCACATGAGGAACATGGTGCCCGTGAGAAGCGAAACGGTCGTGGTGATGCGGAAGAGGAACCCGGGATCAATAACGAGCCCGGGCTGCGTTTCGAGCGCTACAGCGATGCCAAAGCCCTGGAAAAGACCGAGCAGCAGCGTCCCGTAACGGGTGTACTGCGTGATCTTTCTGCGGCCCTGTTCACCCTCTTTGCGGATCGCCTCCAGGCTCGGCAGCACGTACGACAGCATCTGAAAAATAATAGATGCCGAGATGTACGGCATGATGCCGAGCGCGAAGACGGAGAAGCGCGAGAGAGCACCGCCGGAGAACATGTTGAACAGCCCGAGAATGCCGCCCTGCTGCTGATTGAACAGCTGCTGGAGCATATCGGGATCAATACCGGGAACCGGCACATGCGCGCCGATGCGGTATACAACGAGTGCAAGCGCCAGGAAGATCAGGCGACCCTTAAGGTCGCCGTACTTGCTGAGGCCTGACTGCTGCTTTGAGCTGGGGCTATTCGCCACGTCCTATCCTCTTGCAGTTTGTCTCTTACTCTGCGACGGAGCCGCCGGCCGCCTCGATGGCAGCGCGGGCACCCTTCGTCACGCCGAGGCCGCGCACCGTCACCTTGCGGGTGATGGCGCCCGACAGGATCACGCGAGCGTCCTTGGCAAGCGTCGAAACAACGCCGGCTTCCTTAAGGACGAGCAGATCGATTTCATCGACACCGAGACGTTCGAGATCGGAGAGGCGAACCACTTCGACGAACTTGCGGGAGAGGGACGTGAAGCCGCGCTTCGGAAGGCGGCGATACATCGGCATCTGGCCGCCTTCGAAACCGACCTTGTGGAAGCCGCCGGCACGCGACTTCTGGCCCTTGTGACCGCGACCCGCGGTCTTGCCCCAACCGGAGCCGACACCACGGCCAACGCGATGGTGAGCGTGCTTCGAGCCCTCAGCGGGCTTGATGGTATTCAAACGCATTTTGGGTCATCCTTCGGATCATTCAGCGCGCACGAGGTACGCAACCTTGGTGATCATGCCGCGAACGGCGGGCGTATCTTCGAGCTCGCGCGTCTGGCCGATCTTCTTAAGGCCGAGACCGAGAACGGTGGCGCGGTGATCCGCGTTCGTCCCGATCGGGCTCTTCACCAGAGTGACCTTGATGGTCTTCTTTTCGGACATGTCTTGGACTCCGGATTAGCCGAGCAGCTCTTCGACCGTCTTACCGCGCTTGGCCGCGATTTCAGCGGGCGAGCGGAGGTTTTCGAGGGCGTTGAGCGTCGCACGGACGAGGTTGTACGGATTGGTCGAGCCGTAGGCCTTCGCAACAACGTTGCGGATGCCGACAGCGTCGCAGACGGCGCGCATCGGGCCGCCGGCGATGACGCCGGAACCTTCCGGAGCCGGCATCATGATGACGCGGGAAGCGCCATGACGGCCTTCAACAGCGTGATGCAGCGTGCCGTTCATGAGCGGGACGCGCTTCATCGTGTGACGGGCGCGTTCCATAGCCTTCGTGACGGACTGCGGCACTTCGCGGGACTTGCCCGTGCCCATGCCGATGGAGCCGTCGCCGTCGCCCACAACCGTGAGCGCCGCGAAAGCGAGAATACGGCCGCCCTTGACGGTCTTGCTGACGCGGTTGACCGCGATCATCTTTTCACGCAGGCCGTCGTCCTGTTCTTCGACCGCGTTTTTACCTTGAACCTTAGCCATTGCCAGCACCTCGGTTAGAACTTGAGGCCGGCTTCGCGCGCAGCTTCAGCAAGCGCGGCGACACGGCCGTGGTAACGGTAGCCAGAGCGGTCGAAGGCGCAGGTTTCAATACCGGCAGCCTTCGCCTTTTCGGCGATGCGAGCACCAACGATCTTGGCAGCGGCGACGTTACCGCCACGGCCAGTCTGGTTGGCGAGCTGAGCGCGCACTTCCGGCTCGACCGTGGAGGCGGAGCAGAGCGTGCGGCCATTGTCGGCCGAAATGATGCTGGCGTAGATGTGCAGATTGGTACGATGGACCGTCAGGCGATCGACCTTCTGCAGCAGAATGCGGGCGCGCGTGGCGCGGGCGCGACGCAGGCGGCTTTGTTTCTTGTTGATCATCTTCTAACGTCCGAATTACTTCTTCTTGGTTTCCTTGATCACGACATGCTCGTTCGCATAGCGGACACCCTTTCCCTTGTAGGGTTCGGGGGAACGATAAGCGCGAACTTCAGCAGCCGTCTGACCAACCTTCTGCTTGTCAGCACCCTTGATGATGATTTCAGTCGGGGTGGGCGTCTCAACCTTGATACCGGCGGGCATGTGGTGCACGACCGGATGGGAGAAGCCGAGCGACAGATTGAGCTTGTCACCCTGAGCCTGGGCACGATAGCCCACGCCGACGAGGGCGAGGCGCTTTTCGAAGCCGACCGAGCAGCCCTTCACCATGTCATTGACGAGGGCACGCATCGTGCCGACGTTGGCGTTGGACTCACGGGACTCATCGAGCTGCTCGAAGTGGAGGTGGCCCTCAGCTTCGGTAACTTTGACGAGCGGCAGGACGTGCATCTTCACTTCGCCGACGGGACCCTTGACGGTCACGTATTCGGGGGTGAGCGTAACGGTCACGCCCTTGGCGATGGTGACGGGGATCTTAGCGATACGACTCATTTCACACTCCTCGGGTTAGGCGACGTAGCAGATAACTTCGCCGCCGACGCCGGCCGCGCGGGCAGCGCGATCGGTCATCACGCCCTTCGGGGTCGAAACGATCGCGATGCCGAGACCGTTCATCACCTGGGGGATGCTGTCGTGGTTCTTGTAAATGCGCAGGCCCGGACGGGACACGCGCTCGAGGCGTTCGATAACCGGACGGCCGGCATAGTACTTGAGCGTAACGTTGAGCTCGTTCTTGCCGTTGTTAGCCGCCACTTCGTAGTTCTCGATGTAGCCTTCTTCCTTGAGGACCTTGGCGATGGCAACCTTCAGCTTGGAGGAAGGCATAACCACCGCGGCCTTGTCGACCATCTGACCGTTGCGGATGCGGGTCAGCATGTCGGCGATCGGATCACTCATACTCATTTCGCAATCTCCTCGCTTACCAGCTGGCCTTCTGGAGGCCGGGGATGTCACCGCGCATGGCGGCGTCACGAATCATTTCACGGCAAAGACCGAACTTACGGAAATTGCCACGGGGACGACCGGTAATCGCGCAACGGTTGCGCAGACGGACCGGGGAAGCGTTGCGCGGCAGCGCTTCGAGCTGTGCGCGGGCTTCGAGACGTTCATCCATCGAGCGGGTAGCGTCGTTGATGATCGCCTTGAGGGCGGCGCGCTTGGCCGCGAACTTAGCGACCGTCGCGCGGCGCTTGGCTTCGCGGTTAATGAGAGCAAGTTTTGCCATTTTGCGTCAACCTCAGTTGCGGAACGGGAAGCTGAAACCAGCGAGGAGAGCCTTGGCTTCTTCGTCGGTCTTAGCCGTCGTGGTGATGGAGATGTTCATGCCGCGGATCGAATCGATCTTGTCGTATTCGATTTCCGGGAAGATGATCTGTTCCTTGAGGCCGATGTTGTAGTTGCCGCGGCCGTCGAAAGCACGACCAGACACGCCGCGGAAGTCGCGGACGCGCGGGAAGGCGATCGTAACGAGACGATCAAGGAAGTCGTACATGCGTTCGCCACGGAGGGTGACCATGCAGCCGATCGGCATGTTTTCGCGGATCTTGAAGTTCGCGATAGCCTTGCGGGTGCGGGTGACCATCGGCTTCTGGCCGGCGATCTTGGTCATGTCGCCAACGGCGAATTCGATGTTCTTCTTGTCGTTAACGGCTTCACCAACGCCCATGTTGAGCGTGATCTTGGTGATGCGCGGAACCTGCATGACAGTCTTGTAGCCGAACTTCTTCATGAGTTCGGGGACAATGGTGTCGTGATAAAGGGAGCTGAAACGCGACATGGGTACCCTCATTCGGCCTTGGCACCGACAACGGCGCCATTGGACTTGAACACGCGAACCTTCTTGCCATCAACTTCCTTGAAGCCGATGCGTTCGCCCTTGCCCGTTTCCGGATTGACCAGCATAACGTTGGACTGATCGATCGGGAGGGTCTTGTCGACGATGCCGCCCTCGATGCCGAGGGTCGGATTCGGGCGGACGGCCTTCTTCACGACATTGACGCCTTCCACGAGAACGTGGCGGTCGTCAACGCGGGCGAGAACCGTGCCCTTGGTGCCGCGGTCGCGGCCGGCGATGACCACAACCTGGTCGCCTTTACGAATGCGCTGCATTTTCTCTCCTCAATTAGATGACTTCAGGAGCGAGCGACACGATCTTCATGAACTGCTCAGTGCGCAGTTCACGAGTCACCGGCCCGAAGATACGGGTGCCGATCGGCTCGAGCTTGCTGTTGAGGAGGACGGCGGCATTGCCGTCAAAGGCGATCTTGGAGCCGTCAGGACGACGAACGCCGTGAGCGGTACGGACCACAACAGCGTTGTAGACCTCGCCCTTCTTCACGCGGCCGCGCGGAGCAGCTTCCTTGACCGTCACCTTGATGACGTCGCCGATGTTGGCGTAACGGCGCTTGGAACCGCCCAACACCTTGATACACATGACCGAACGCGCACCGGTGTTATCGGCGACGTCCAGTCGGCTTTGCATCTGAATCATTACTGAAAAATTCCCAACTTATTCCGCATACGCGGACAGTATTGGCCCCGTATGGCGGGGATGAGGTCCGATCATCCGCGCGAGTCATGCAGCAAATGGCATGTGCGGACGACGGACTAAGAAATGCATCGCCCGGAATCCCACCAGAAGTGGCATCCGGGCGACGGGGTGCAAATATAACTGAACGTTCAGTTACTTTGCAAGCGATGTGGGGTGATTTTTTTCACCCCGCTCGACTTTCTTAGAGGACTTCGGCCTTCGTGAGGATCTTCGTTACGTTCCAGGACACAGTCTTGGAAACGGGGCGAACTTCCTCAATCTCGACACGATCGCCCTCGCCGCAGGCGAGCTCATCGTGCGCATGGTACTTCTTGCTCTTGACGACATACTTGCCGTAGAGCGGGTGCTTCACCTTGCGCTCGACAAGAACGGTGACCGTCTTGTCCATCTTGTTGCTCGTGACCACACCGATGAGAGTGCGGGTGAGCGATTCCTTCGTCTGTTCGGTCATTTCGTGGTCGCCTTCTGGGTGAGGATAGTGCGAACGCGCGCGATGTCGCGACGCGTCTGACGCAGCGAAGCCGTGTTCTGCAGCTGCTGGGTGGCCTTCTGCATACGCAGCTTGAAGTGCGTCTTCAGAAGTTCCTGCAGTTCCTGCTTGAGCTCGGTCTCACTCTTGGCACGCAGTTCCTTAGCGTTCATGTCCGTGTCTCCTTGTTATTACATGCCGACCTGGCGGACAACGAACGTGGTCTTCACGGGCAGCTTGGCAGCTGCGAGCGCGAAGGCTTCGCGGGCGAGCGACTCTTCCACGCCGTCCATTTCGTAGAGCACGCGGCCCGGCTGGACCAGCGCAACCCAGTATTCAGGATTGCCCTTACCGTTACCCATACGGACTTCGGCAGGCTTCGAGGAAATGGGCTTGTCCGGGAAGATGCGAATCCAGACGCGGCCGCCGCGCTTGATGTGGCGCGTAATGGCACGGCGTGCGGCTTCGATCTGGCGGGCCGTGATGCGGCCGCGCTCAAGCGTCTTCAGACCAAACTCACCGAAGGAAACGTTCGCACCGCGGGTGGCGAGGCCGTAGTTACGACCCTTCTGATCCTTGCGGTACTTGCGACGATTAGGCTGCAGCATCGTTATTCTCCGTCCTTAGCAGCCGGCTTGCGGGGAGCACGGTCCTGCTTCATATCGTTGCGACGGCCGTTGTTGCGGCGCGCACCGGGCTTGCCGTTGCGATCCGAGCGGCGGCCGCGGCGGTCTTCGCGCGGAGCCTGGGCTTCAGCGGGTTCTTCCGCGCCGAAGTTGTCTCCCTTGTAGACCCAAACCTTGACGCCGACAACACCGTACGTCGTGTGAGCTTCGCTCGTGGCGTAGTCGATGTTGGCGCGAAGCGTCTGCAGAGGCACGCGGCCTTCGCGGTACCACTCGTCACGGGCGATGTCCGCGCCGTTGAGACGGCCGGAGGACTGCACCTTGATGCCGAGAGCGCCGAGACGCATGGCGTTCTGCATGGCGCGCTTCATCGCACGGCGGAACATCACGCGCTTTTCGAGCTGCTGGGTGATGCCGTCAGCGATGAGCTGAGCGTCGAGTTCAGGACGGCGAACTTCTTCGATGTTGACGTGAACGGGCACGCCCATCATCTTCTGAACTTCAGCCTTGAGAGCTTCAATATCAGCGCCCTGCTTGCCAATCACGATGCCCGGACGAGCCGTGAAGATCGTGATGCGCGCATTGTTGGCCGGACGTTCGATGAGAACGCGGGCGACGGACGCATTGCGGAGCTTCTTCAGGAGGAAGGCGCGAACCTTCAGATCTTCCTGGAGAGTGCTCGGGTAATCGCGGCCGCTCGCGTACCAACGCGACGTCCAGTTGCGCGTAACCGGGAGGCGGAAGCCGGTGGGATTAATTTTCTGACCCATGGTAATTCACCTGTTTCTTAGCTTTCGCCGTCGCCGACGGTGATGTAGATGTGGCTCGTCTGCTTGTTGATGCGCGTACCGCGGCCCTTGGCGCGGGCGCCAAAGCGGCGCAGCGTAGCAGCCTTTTCCACATGGATCGTCTTCACATAAAGCGTATCGATGTCAGCGCCGTCATTGTGCTCGGCGTTGGCAATCGCGCTTTCAAGCGCCTTACGGATGATGCCGGCAGCACGCTTCTGGGTGAACTCCAGAATCGTGAGAGCCTTGCCCACCTGCTGGCCGCGGATGAGGTCAGCAACGAGGCGACCTTTCTGGGCGGAAAGGCGAACGCCACGAACTTTAGCTGTCGTTTCCATTTACTTACCCACCTTCTTGTCGCCGGAGCTGTGGCCCTTGAACGTGCGGGTGAGCGCAAATTCGCCGAGCTTGTGGCCGACCATGTTTTCATTGATGTAAACCGGAACGTGCTGACGGCCGTTGTGGACGGCGATGGTCAGACCGATGAATTCCGGAACAATCGTCGAGCGACGCGACCAGGTCTTGAGCGGACGCTTGTCGCGGCTCGCCTGGGCGGCTTCAACCTTCTTCATGAGGTGCCCGTCAACGAACGGGCCTTTTTTCAAAGAGCGAGACATTCTAGGGCTCCCTTACTTGCGGTTACGGCGCTGGATGATCATGGAATCCGTGCGCTTGCTGTTGCGGGTACGATAGCCCTTCGTGAGCTGACCCCACGGCGTGACAGGAGCGCGGCCAGTGCCGGTCTTGCCTTCGCCGCCGCCGTGCGGATGGTCCACCGGGTTCATGGCAACGCCACGAACGGTCGGACGGATACCGCGCCAGCGCTTAGCACCGGCCTTGCCGAGCTCGCGCAGGCTGTTCTCTTCGTTGCCGACGGTGCCAATGGTGGCACGGCACTCGATGAGAACGCGACGAACTTCGCCAGAACGCAGACGGACCTGAGCGTATTCGCCTTCGCGGGCGATCAGCTGGCCGAAAGCACCGGCAGCGCGCACAAGCTGAGCACCCTTGCCCGGGAGCAGCTCGATGCAGTGAATCGTCGAACCGACCGGGATGTTACGCAGCGGAAGCGTATTGCCGGCCTTGATCGGGGATTCGGGACCATTGAAGATCTGCTGACCAACCGTCAGGCCCTTCGGAGCGATGATGTAGCGGCGTTCGCCATCGGCATAAAGCACGAGAGCGATGTTGGCCGAGCGGTTCGGATCGTATTCGATGCGTTCAACGCGGGCGGGAATTCCATCCTTATCGCGCTTGAAGTCGATGATGCGATACGCACGCTTGGCACCGCCACCCTTATGACGGCAGGTGATATGACCGTTGTTGTTGCGGCCATTCGTACGATTCTTCTTCTCAACAAGAGCGGCCCAGGGCTTACCCTTGTGGAGCTCCTTGTTGACAACCTTGACCGCATGACGGCGGCCGGGGGACGTCGGCTTGAGTTTGACGAGAGCCATTACATCACCTCTTGCTCGAACTTGATTTCCTGACCCTCAGCGAGCGTGACGTACGCCTTGCGGACGTCATTGCGCTTGCCCATGAAGCGGCCAAAGCGCTTCTGCTTGCCCTTCAGGTTCAGAATCTGCACCGCCTTGACCTGCACCTTGAAGAGCAGTTCAACAGCGGACTTAACCTCGGACTTCGTCGCATCCGGGACGACGACGAAAGACCACTGATTGTGCTTTTCGCCGATCATCGTGCTCTTCTCGGAGACGATGGGACCGACGAGCACCTTCATCAGACGTTCCTGATTCATGCCAACATCTCCTCGATCTGAGCAACAGCCGCCTTGGTGGCCACGACCTTGTCAAAGTAGAGAAGGCACAGCGGATCCGCATAGCGGGGCGTAACGACGAGCACATCCTTCAGATTGCGCGAGGCGAGAATGATGTTGTCGTCAAGTTCTTCCTCACCAATGATGATGAGAGTGCGCTCGTTGAGGCCGAGCGTCTTGAGCTGACCAGCGAAGTCCTTGGTCTTCGGCGTTTCAGCCTTGAGGGCTTCAACGACAGCGAAGCGGGCGTCCGTCACGAGCTTCGAATAGATCGAAGCCATGGCAGCGCGGAACATCTTCTTGTTGACCTTCTGGCTGAAGTTTTCGTCCGGGGTGTTGGGGAACGTACGTCCACCACCACGCCACAGCGGCGAGCTCGTCATACCCGAACGGGCACGACCGGTACCCTTCTGGCGCCAGGGCTTCTTCGTCGAGTGATGAACATCGCGACGGTTGAGCTGAGCGCGGGTGCCCAGACGAGCGTTGGCCTGGAAGGCAACAACGATCTGATGCACGAGGGCTTCGTTGTATTCGCGGGCGAACACGGCGTCAGCAGCTTCGACCTTGCCCTGTTCGTTAAGGATATTGAGTTCCATTGTTTCGCTCCTTACGCCTTAACAGCAGGACGAACGATGACTTCACCGCCCTTGGCGCCCGGAACGGCACCGCGAACGAGCAGAAGCTGGCGTTCCTTGTCAACGCGGGCGACCACGAGATTCTGGGTCGTGCGGCGGACGTCACCGAGGTGACCGGCCATGCGCTTGCCGGGGAACACGCGGCCCGGGTCCTGGCGATTACCGATGGAGCCGGGGGCATTCGTCGTCACGGAGTTACCGTGGGAAGCACGGTTGGACGAGAAGTGGTGGCGCTTGATGGCGCCGGCAAAACCCTTACCGATGGTCGTACCCGTCACGTCGACCTTCTGGCCTTCCGTGAAGATTTCGACAGAGAGGGTCTGGCCGGGCTTGAATTCGGCGACCTTCTCCGCATCGATGCGGAACTCTTTAAGGGTGCAGGCAGCTTCGACGCCAGCTTTGGCAAACTGGCCGGCGAGCGGCTTGTTGACGCGCGAGGGCTTCTTCGTGCTGTACGCGACCTGAACGGCGTTGTAGCCGTCGGTGTCCTGCGTCTTGACCATGGTGACGCGGTTGTTCGACACGTCGAGCACGGTCACGGGAACGGTCGTTCCGTCATCCGTGAAGATACGCGTCATGCCGATCTTGCGACCGACGAGGCCGAGCTTTTCACTCATTGTTTTCTCCACCCCGGCTGCGATTGGCCGGGACCGGTTTCATAAAAATGTCCCTGATTCTGCTTCAAATAGACAAAACAAAATCTGTTTGGGGACAAGAAAGGCGCGATTCTAGCGACCTCCGGCACTTCGTGCAATCGAAATCGCCGGAGTTTTTAGCTTGAATCTGAAAAGGTTACTGAACCTTGATCTTGACATCCACGCCGGCGGGGAGGTCGAGCTTCATCAGAGCATCAACCGTCTTGTCGGTCGGATCAACGATATCCATCAGACGCTGGTGCGTGCGGATTTCGAGCTGGTCACGGCTCGTCTTGTTGACGTGCGGCGAACGAAGGATGTCAAAGCGCTGGATGCGCGTGGGAAGGGGAACGGGGCCGCGAACGACAGCGCCGGTGCGCTTGGCGGTATCGACGATCTCGAGAGCGGACTGGTCGATGAGCTTGTAGTCGTAGGCCTTGAGGCGGATGCGAATGCGCTGAGATTGCATTTCGTTTTCCTAGAAAAAAGAACAGTTAAAAGAACAGAGGGAGCGGAGTATAACCCCGCTCCCTCTGTCGATCAAGTCGAATCAGGGACTTTTTCGCTCCTCTTTAAAGAAGCGAAAAAATCTAAGCTTCTCAGCAATTATTCGATGATCTGGGCAACGACGCCGGCGCCGACCGTGTGGCCGCCTTCGCGAATAG